>ULVR01028295.1_pt1 | contig 107790 bp, 82 predicted proteins | sample 1959601 | NCBI WGS metagenome assembly ULVR01 (sample SAMEA4835791, study PRJEB28245) | human gut metagenome | biome: gut microbiome; material: fecal sample | place: Denmark | collected 2008
GAGACAATGAAGAAAAAACATAAGTCGTACACGGCTACATGTCCATTTCTCCATTAGCAGAAGTGTAGAAGTAGCAATCCATTAATGGAGAATAGGGTATGGAAAGAGCAGATTTCCCGTAGATGCGCCTCCTTATCCTCGAATTATGAGCGTAAGTCACATGGTTATGGAGAGATATCCATCCTTTTATGGGGAGAGCAGCCGATAAATACCTGATGGAAATGCCCCGCAAACCACAGGAAAACAGCCATACAATGGGCTGATACACAATAATTATTGGATAAACGTGGTCCGCTCCTGCGGACAGCAAGTTGTGTTTTCGTTAAACGAAAACCGGACGGTTTAACGGCGGAAACGCCGCCAAACCGTACCCCCAAAAAAGCTTCAGAGTCGCTTTTCCGTACCGGTATCAGAAAAACAACCGGCAAATCACATAAAGAAGGAAAGTGAACAGTTTTCCGATATTTTGGTCAGAAATCATATCGGAAATTTTGAGCGATACATGTATTTTTGCAAAATAAACAGTATCCCTTGCTGCTTATCCGAAAACATTGCCTCTCTTTGTAAAGTCGTGCAAACGACTGACATATATAATTGATGTGTTTCGCTAACACCTTGTATTAGAAATCTGGTAAATTTCAAAATGGAAGCAGGGTTGGGCAGTAACACTTATCACATGTATCCGTATGCGAATGACATGTGATATAGGTGTGGGGTACTGTTTTCATTTATTTGCTTCCGGGTTTTACCAGAACCTCTAATACAAATAAGTAAACCGGCTCCACGCTTGAACCGAATGATATTCTATATTTTTTTAATTATCAAATCAAATACGTTCTATTATTTGTGATTTGATACCATAAAGTTCCCATAAAAAGTAATCGACAAGTATCGTCATTAGAGTCAATAATACTAAAAATAGAAGTTGACACATAGAAATGTCGATAAAAGAAGTATACGTAGTCGTAATTGACGTTTTGCTCACTTTTTTGTGGCGAATTGCAACATTTAACCTTCTTGGTCAATTATATTCTCTAAATATACTTATCTTTGTAATTATGTAATGGATATATAATAATATGGAGCGCAAATTACTGAATCGAATCAAAGTCGTTCTCGCAGAGAAAAACAAGAGCAATAAATGGCTCTCGGAACAATTGGATAAGGATCCTGCCATAATTTCTAAATGGGTTACAAATACAACGCAGCCCAATGTTGAGATGCTGATCCAAATAGCAAAAGTTCTGGATGTGTCTGTGGATGACTTGCTGAGAACTGAATGAATAAATTTATGGGAGAAGCAAAACTATATAAGTACTTGGATTTTAACGGTGGGTTGATGATGCTGCATTATGGCAATCTTCAATTCACTAACGCTACGCAATTAAATGACCCGTTTGATTGCCATCCCTCGTTAATTGATTTTTCCGATGTTCCGAAAGAAGCATGTGGAGGATGGACTCCGGAAATAATTGAAGAATTGAGAAGAGATCCATTTCGTAGAACCAGAGAAGAGACATGGATATGTAGTCTTTCTAAGATATATGATTCAATTTTGATGTGGAGCTATTACAGCAAGCATAAAGGTATTTGCATCGGTCTGGATATGGAGAAAGTTAGAAAGTATCTTTCTCGTATATATGGCAATGTCATGATCGGCTGCTCGGAAGTGGAGGTACAATATAAAGATATTGTAGAGAAGCCCGATTATTTCAGGGATGCAAAAGACTTTTTCCATTATCAAATATCTACAAAAGCAAAGGCATGGGAACATGAACAAGAGGTCAGATTGTTTATTTTAAATCCTTCTCCCGCATATATGGCATTATTGCCAGGGCAAAATGACGATAAAGGTCCAATTGATTGGAAAGAAGTAAGAGCATTCCCCGAAATTGGAGGAGAGTGTTTCGAATCCGTTTATCTGGGAATCAATATGGATGTCGAAGAAAAATCAAAAATAATCCGTGTTGCCCGAAAGCTGAATCCCGACATTAAGATTTTCCAAATGGAGATTGATGCAAATGCTTTTAGGTTAAACACCAAACTAATAGAGTAAATACGATGGCCAAGAAACAAACAAAAATAACAAAGGAGGAGACCTTAGAAACCATACTTTTCAACTGCCGCAACAGTTTGAGAGGACGTGCTGCCATGACCGACAAGCGCGATTTATTGCTGACTCTTGTGTTCTTGAAATTCATAGGGGAACGGTTCAAGCAGCAAAAGGATAAAATCAGGCACGAGATTGTGGAGGTTCAAGGCATTCACGACGAGGCTTTTGTTGAAATGCAGCTGTCCCGTCCCAATCAGTATATGCAGGACGGCGTGTTCTTCCTGACAGATGAGACGTTCTGGGACAAGCTTATTCTTACGGCTCCTACCGGTATGGCCATCGCTTTCGATACAGCCATAAAGACGTTGGACGACAATGAGCCTAAACTGAAAAATGCCCTGCCGCAGCAGATTTTCACGAAAACGGCCCTTGAACCGGGGGTTTTGAAAAGCGTGGTGGACGAGATTAACAAGATAGATCCCAAGAAGTTCACCGATCACGACCTTATAGGACGTGTATATGAATATTTCTTGCAGGCTTTCTCGATCAATGCCGACAAGGAGGAAGGTGAGTTCTACACGCCGCATTCTATCGTAGAACTTATCGCCTCACTTATTGAGCCGTTCGACGGTACGGTCTATGACCCTTGCTGTGGGTCAGGCGGTATGTTCGTGCAGGCAACCAAGTTCATTGAAGCACATGGCGGTAACACCAAAGCGGTCAACGTGTATGGGCAGGAATCCGAACCGGCGACCTATCGTCTGGCAAAGATGAATCTGGCTATTCGCGGTATATCCTACCATTTGGGAGACAAAGCGGTATCTACCTTCTCCGACGACCAGCATAAAGACCTCAAATTCGACTACATCATGGCAAATCCGCCATTCAATTTGAAGAAATATGCCGAGTATGGAGGATTTGAGACGGACCCCCGCTGGAAAGGTTATGGCGTTCCGCCGGCCAGCAATGCCAACTACGCATGGATTCTCCATATCCTGAACAAACTGGATGTCAATCACGGAATTGCAGGATTCCTGCTAGCCAATGGGGCATTGGACGACAGCGACACGCTCGAAATACGTAAACAGTTGATTGAAAACGACAAAATCGAGGCTATCATCGTTCTGCCGCGCAACATGTTCTATTCAACCGATATATCTGTTACGTTATGGATTCTGAACAACAACAAGAAAGGTGGCCCCTGGCATGGCAGACAACTGCGTAACCGAACGGGTGAGATTCTGTTTATTGACCTGCGCACATGGAATAGCAACATATACGAAAAGAAATATGTTCGCCTGACAGAAACAGAAATCAGCCGGGTTTGCCAAATCTATTTCAATTGGCAGACTGAAAATTTCGCCGAGTATGCCGAGTCTGAGTTATACTATGCCGCTCATCGTGACGAAATCCAACAGAAAGGATATTCGCTTGTACCCTCCAGATATATCGAGTTTATCGACCGCGATACGGAAATTGATTATAAATCGGCCCTCACCGAAATGAGCCATAAGTTTGACGAGCTTAAGAAAAGATGGGATGCTAATGAAGCCGAACTCGTGAATACCTTCAAAATTTTGGGATATGGAAAAGAATAAGCAACAGACTGACATAATAACTGATAATTTCGTTTCCGACATCAGAACCATCATAGAACAAGGACGGAAACAAGCTTATGCCGCAACTGGTCAAATAGCCATTATGACTTATTGGAACATTGGACGGCGTATCGTGGAAGAAGAACAGCAGGGGGCAAGCAGGGCGGCATACGGACAAAAGCTTATTCCGGCTCTTGCTGTCAGACTTGCTGCTGAATACGGAACCGGCTATGGTAAGCGTAACTTGGCATATTACCGAAAGTTCTATTTGGAATTCAAGGATGTAGAAATTTTGCACACGCGTGTGCAAAATCTTACCTGGTCACATGTCCGCAGGCTTCTTTCCGTCAGCAATACGCAAGCAAGGGAATGGTATCTTAAGACAGCGGCTGAAGATATGTGGAGCGTAGATGATCTTGACAGGAATATCTCCACCCAATATTATGAACGACGGCTTGCGGCTCAAAGAGAGAGTTCAACTCTGCCAGTACCTTATGCCGGTCAAACAGATCCGTTGGAATATATAAAGAATCCAATGGTGGCCGAATTTATGGGTTTCCGTCGGGATACCAGCTATTCCGAATCGGAACTGGAACAGGCATTAATCGACAATCTCGAAAAGTTCATTATGGAACTCGGACGTGGATTCGCTTTTGTGGAAAGGCAACAGCATATTGTGACCGATACGGCTGATTTTTACATCGACCTTGTATTTTATAACTACAAGATGAAGCGGTTTGTCATCTTTGAACTAAAAACCCATAAGCTGACTCATCAGGACATCGGACAATTGGATATGTACATCCGTATGTACGATGATTTGGTTAAAGGAGATGATGACAATCCGACCATCGGTGTGTTACTCTGCACGGATACGGACAACACCATAGCAAAATATTCTGTATTGCATGACAGCGATCAGATTTTTGCCGCCAAGTATATGACATACATGCCTACCGAGGAAGAACTGCGCCGGGAGATTGAGCAGCAGAAACGCTTCTTTATGGAACAGCACGAAAAAGAGGAGGAGTGATATGGAAAGTAACTGTGTAAAATGGGTTCGGCTCGGGGATTATATATCTCAAAGGCGAGAAAACAACTCTTCATTAAAATATGGTGTTGATCTTATCGAAGGAGTGAATAGCGATGGTGAATTCCAACCGACAAAGGCGATTACTGACAATATCAATCTAAAGCCATACAAGGTTGTTAGACATGGTGATATTGTTTATAACCCTTCAAGGTTAAATATAGGTTCATTAGCCTATAGAACGGGTGGAATGTGTATTGTATCTCACCTATATCAAGTGTTTTATATAAAAGAGAAGTACCAGTCCATATTATCTGCAGAGTTTTTAACCCTTTATCTCAGACGAAGTGAATTCTACAGATATGTAGATTATGATAATTTTGCCTCTCAAAGAGCGGAATATAATCTACGTAAATTAGGTGAATTACTTATTCCGCTACCATCGCCCGCCGAACAGCAGAAAGCAGTGAATGTATGGCGAGCATTCCGGGAAATTAAAGTGCAAAACGAGGCCAAGGCAGCCCCGCTTATGCAACTCTGCCAAAGCTATATCCAGGAACTGAAACACAAATATCCGATGCAAGAAATCGGGCCATATATTCATCGCATAGATGAAAGAAACACAGACAACAAAATTAAAGAAGTTAGGAGTGTTTCTGTAACAAAAAACTTTAATGTAACGAATGCTAAGGTCGATAAAAACAATCTTTCAAACTATAAAATAGTAAGAGAAAATCAAATAAGTTTTGTTCAAACGACAGGAAACGAAAAATGTCTTTGTGCAGCTATCAATCATTTAGGTTTTCCGATTGTCGTCACTTCGGTAAATGAAGTATTTGAAACAGATGAAAAGTATCTGTTGGCAGATTATTTACATTTAATATTCCGAAGAACAGAGACTGATCGTTATGCTCGTTTTAATTCATGGGGAAGTGCTCGAGAGACATTTACTTGGGAAGATATGACACGTTTTGCCATACCTCTACCATCTATTGAAGTTCAGCAAGCAATTGTCAATATCTACAAGTGTGCCAATGAGGCCAAGAGGATAGCCGAAGAAGCCGACCGGCTTTCGCGTGAAGTGTGCCCGGCATTGCTTCAACACATTATACATTCTTAAATCGCAGCGATTATGGCAGGCAAAGGTAAATATTATGAAAGCCAGTTTGAGGAAGCGACTATCGAACTCCTCCGCGAGTCGCATTGGCAATATACGTTCGGCGATGACATTCACCGGAAATATACCGACCCGCTTATTGAAGAAGACCTGCGGACATTTCTTGCCGCTCAGTACAAAGATAAAAAACTGACCGCTTCCGAGGTGGACGGCATTGTTGCCAATCTGCGGAACACTGGCGGCCAGAACGATTATTATGCCCTGCAAAACACCTTCCTGCTCTATCGGGACGGATATGATTTTACATACAGTGATGGCAGGGATAATCCGTTCCGCTTGCAATACATCGACTTCGAGCATCCCGACCATAATATTTTCCGTTGCGTCAATCAATTTGTCATGGAACAAGGCCGCGAGAACCGTCGGCCCGACATTCTGCTTTTTGTAAACGGCATACCGGTCTGCATCGTCGAACTCAAAAATCCGACCAAGCAGAATGCCACCATACGCGATGCCCACACGCAGATTTGTACCCGCTATATGCGGGATATACCGGCCTTGCTGAAATATTGTGCACTGGCGGTTATCAGCGACGGGGCGAAGAACGAATTGGGAACGACCTACACCCCATTCGAATTTTTCTACGAATGGAAGAAAATCGACAATGAAGACAAAGCCGGCAAGGGGCTTGATACGCTTCGGACCCTTGTTCGCGGAGCGCTTTCGCCGGAACGTATCTTGGAGATCCTGCGCGACTATGTCTATTTCCCCGATCCGACGAAAGAGGATGACACGACCGAAGTGGTGTGCCGCTATCCACAATTCTTTGCCACTCGTAAGTTACGAGACCATATCCTCTCCCATTTGCGCTCTGTTGGTGGCGATGGTAAGGGTGGTACCTATTTCGGCGCCACCGGGTGTGGAAAGACCTATACCATGCTGTTCCTTGCTCGCCAGTTGGCACTGCGTTGCCGAGAGCAACTGGGTAGTCCGACAATCCTTATTATCGTTGATCGGGAAGATCTGGAGACTCAGAGCGGAAAACTGTTCTGCCGCTCGAAACGCTACCTTGAAGACGAGGCCGTAAAGGTATTTGAGACCCGCAAGGAACTTGCCGAAGAGATGAGTATGCGCAAGACCGGCGGGGTCTATATTACCACGATCCAGAAATTTGCAGAGTCCACTGGATTGCTTACGGAGCGTTCCAATGTGATTTGTCTGAGCGACGAGGCGCACCGTTCTCAAAACAACCTCGGGTCGAAACTGTCGATACAGACAGAAGGCGACACCGGGAAAATAGGGGCAAAAATTACATACGGATTTGCCAAATACCTGCGTGATGCCTTGCCTAACGCCACATATGTGGGCTTTACCGGAACACCCATCGACGAGACCATACATGTATTTGGAGATGTCGTAGATCAATACACGATGAAGGAGTCGGAAGATGACGGCATCACCGTACCTATCAAATACGATCCCCGACTGGCGCGTGTTTTCTTGAACAAGGAGCAAGCCGAGAAGGTTGAGGAATACTACCGGATCTGTGCGGACGAAGGGGCTACGCCTGAAGATATTGCCAAGAGCAAAGCCGCCATGTCGAGCATGGAGGTAATTATCGGTGATGAAGATGTGTTGCGCCGAGTGGCCAAAGATATTATCGACGACTACAAACGCCGGACAGAGACAACCGACCGTCTGCAAAAGGCGATGATTACCTGTGCCGACCGCACAATTGCGTTCCGGTTGTATAAAATCATGCGGGAGCTGCAACCCGACTGGTTCGAGAAGAAAAAGGCTCTGAACGAACTTGTATTGACGGCAGATGAAAAGGCCAAACTCAATGACATCGCTTTTGTCAATATGGTAATGACCCGCGACAAGGACGATGAAAAGGAGCTATACAATCTGCTTGGAGACAAGGAGTATCGGAAATTTCTCGATACAGAGTTCAAGTCGGAGAAATCCAATTTCCATATCTCCATCAATGTAGATATGTGGATTACAGGATTTGATGTGCCTTGCCTGACCATGCTTTACAACGACAAACCGCTGTCGAAACACACGTTGATACAGACCATATCGCGAGTGAACCGCCGATATGGAACCAAGGAATTTGGCTTTATCATCGACTATATCGGTATTCGTGAGGAGATGAAGAAGGCTATGAAAAAATACGGCGGAGATGTCGGGCCACAAGAAGATTTGGAAGCAGCTCATGAAGTGTTGAAAAACGAGTTGCAATTGCTGCAAGAGAGATTGTCGGGTCTGGTGTTTGACCGTTTTTTCGGAAATAACGACCTTGCACGTCTTCAGTTCATTCAAGAAGCAGCCGAATATATCCTTGCCAACAGTGTGGAGCGAAAAGGAGAGGTCTCATTCCTCAAACTTTTCAAAGAACATGTCAAACGGTTGCGCTCGGCATACAGCATCTGCAATCCGGCCGGAATTCTGACTGATGAGGAGATTGCATGGAGCCAATGTTTCATGGGCATCTGTTCATACGTCAACAAAATGACCGCTACCGAGCATGATACGGAAAGCATGAACCGGCATGTGGAACAGATGGTCCAAGAGGCTATCCTCGCCAGTGGTGTGGAGAGGGTTATGAACGAAGGTGCTGAAGAAAACATTTTCAGCGACTCATTCACTAAAGAGGTGGAAGAGATAAAGATGCCGTTCACCAAGTTTCAGATTCTCTGTAAACTCGTAGCCAAAGCCATCAGAGCATATAGTCGGACGAACAAGATACAGGCCGAACATTTCCAGAAAATGCTTGAAGAGACAATCGACGCTTATAATACGCGAGATAAGCTGACATTTACCAACGATGTGACACAGAATGTTGTAAATGATGTCTATGATATTGTCTCATATAAAATCAACGGCCTCTCTAACAAACTTCTGGATATCCTGAAAGAACTTAAAACAGATAGTGAAAAGTTCAAGGTATTGGGCATCACATTCGAGGAAAAGGCATTCTTTGATGTCCTTGTTGAGGTGCGCGATAAACACGGTTTTGAGTATGCAGATGATCGTTGTATTGAGTTGGCCAAGAAAATCAAAGCGCTGATAGATGACACTGCTATTTATGCCGATTGGCTAAACAACGACAACCTCAAAAGCAAACTCGCCAGCCAGCTTACTTTCCTTCTGTACAAAGAGGGTTACCCGCCCCAGTGGGATGAAGAAGTCTTCCAGAAAGTACTGGAGCAGGTGGAGAATTATAAGAAACATGAATAATATAAATGGAAGTTATTAAATATGAATATCAAGGAACTAACATATTATATCCAATCTGCAAATATCAATTTCTTAATTGGTTCAGGAGCTTCACGTCCATATCTTGCGACTTTGGGTTCTATAGAAAAATTACTCACTAGGTTAAATGATGATATGCATTCTCATCCTGAGCCTAAATATAAAATTGCAGAAGCATCTATATACAAAGCATTTTATGATTCTGTTATTGCACCCAATAGATTTTTCGGATACGGATCTGATTATTGTGAAACGAAAAGCAATTATCAAAACTATCTGATTACATGGAATAACTTATTAAACAAAAGACATTCTCGCATTCTCAATAAACAATTAAATATATTTACGACAAACATCGATTTAATGATTGAAGATGCTGCAAGTGGATTGGGTGTAGAGTTGAATGATGGTTTTAGAGGAAGTATTGATCCAATCTATGACGAAGCCAATTTTATGAAATCTATAATGCAGACAAGTATACATTTTCAGCATACTTCTGAAGTCCCAGTATTTAATTTGCTTAAAATACATGGTTCTATCAATTGGAGTGATCGGGATAATCATATAGTGCATGAACGTTTTTGGTACTGTTATGTAGATGATGAAATAAAAAAATTGGGAGATGATAAATTTGTCAATCTGTTTATTGAGTCGGAAAAAAGAAAAACAGAAAAAACATATGAACAAATTATAGAAGATGCAGAAGGACTTGAATTATCATATGATGCTTCCGAATATGATAATTTCATCACTGCGTATAAAAAATTTATAATAATCAATCCGACAAAAAGAAAATTTGCAGAAACGGTACTTGATTATCATTTCTACGAATTAATGCGATTATATTCCAATGCGTTGGAAAAAGAGAATTCAGTCCTTTTTGTTGTAGGCTTTTCATTTGCTGATGAACATATTGCAACACTTACAAGACGTTCGGCAGAAAATAATCCAACTTTAAAAGTGATTATTTTTGCGTATTGTGATGAAGAAGAGAAGTCATTAAAAAAGAATATAGGCATTGATTCTACTTGTGTCAATAACAATATTCTTATCATTACGCCAACCAAAATGAGAGAATTGAATGTGGATGATGACTATAATGACATAGTCTGTGATATTGAGCATTTAGATATGAACGCAATTAATAAGATTTTCGAATATATCAATAAAACAATCCACGCAAGTTATGAATAACAAACATATAGGGATACATAACTCAGTATTTAGAGTTGGAGTAGTATATTCTGTAAATGGGCGTGAGGTCAAGATTCGTGTAGATCACAATAAAAATTCTTCCCATCTGATTTACAAAGGAACACTGATAAAAAATGTTTCTGTAGGAAGCTATGTAAAAATTCTCAAAGGCTACACTCCGATTATTGGAAAAGTAGAATCAGAATATATTGATGAGAGTAAACAGGAAGATAAAGTATTGATTTCAGCGGAAGATTCCATAAATAGGATATTGATTGTCAAGTTAATTGGCTTTATTGACAACCAAATTTTCCGTCGTGGAGTTAATGAATTGCCATTAATAGACAACGAATGCCATCTTTTAACAAATGAAGAATTTAATCTTATTCATACATTCGCTGGCTCCGGCAAAGAAACTATTGAGGTAGGTCATCTTGCAAATGATTCACTTGTTCCTGTAAATCTTGGAATTGGGAAACTTTTTTCCAGTCATATCGGAATATTCGGCAATACAGGCTCAGGCAAGTCATATACATTGGCTAAAATTTATAGACAGCTTTTTACTCATTATTCTGGAAATAGCGCATTTAAAGAGAATGCTCAATTTTTATTTTTTGATTTTAATGGAGAGTATTCTTCCCATAATAGTATTATCTCGGATTCTGACAAAAAAGTATATAAATTGAACACAAGAAAAGATAATGGAGATAAAATCCCTTTAGCAGATGATGATTTCTTGGATATTAATCTATTGAGTATATTCTCTAATGCAACCGAAAAGACGCAACGACCTTTCATTGCGAGAAGTATTGATTTGTATAAGAAGATTGATAAGGACGAAAACAAATTTCGGATTTTTTTGAAAAAGCAAATCAAGGATATATTGATAATGTCTGATAAGGTCAAAAGTGAATTACTCCTTGATTATGTGGCAGAGATACTTCCTCCCAAATACGATGATGATGGGGTAGATATTGGATTAAAAACGGATTTTCATTATCACAACAATAGTAGTTGTTATTTTTTTTATGATTCAAATAACCAATTTATCAATTTGCAAGACCATCCGGATCAAATAGAAACGCGAAGTATATACATGCATGTAGATCAATTTGGGTTTACAGAAAGTTTTATTCATAACTTTATATGTATAATGTATATGCGAATGATATATGATGTGTTAGCAAACAGAGCATTAAATGAACACATTGCTCCTGCAATTCATAAACTTCGTCAATCAGAATCAGACATTTCTCGCATATTTAATTCTTCAAAAGACATGGGTGATTTTTGGGGCGATTCTAATGTTGTAATTATTGATTTAAGCGATGTAAATACTGACACAAAGAAACGTATTCCATTATTGTTGACTAATAAACTATATAATGAACATAAAAAAGCGGGGAAGGCTCAAAAATATTTAAATTTAATAGTAGATGAAGCGCATAATATATTGTCTTATCAATCAACACGTGAAAGTGAAGAGTGGAAAGATTATAGACTAGAGGTTTTTGAAGAGATTATTAAAGAGGGTCGAAAATTCGGAGTATTCATGACTATTGCCAGCCAACGTCCGTCGGATATTTCTTCTACCATAATATCGCAATTGCATAATTATTTTATACATCGGCTTTTTAATGAAAAGGACATACAACAAGTGAACAATACAATTTCATATCTAGATAAAGTTTCAGTTGAATCATTGCCGATTTTATCAACTGGGGTTTGTGTAATTGCAGGTCAACTTGCTGAAATGCCACTTGTTGTACAAATAGGCAAGATAGAAGCCGGATTTCGTCCAGCAAATGAAACAATTGATATAGAGAACATATGGAAAGGCAAAGAGGCTGCATCAATATAGAATAGTTTGCGACAGCCTCTTTGCTGTTATTTACTTCGTTTTGACCTGTTTTTCTGTTCACCCCACGGAAGGTCGGAAGACGAACTGCCAGCACCAGTGCCGACATGGGGCTGTGCCGGGCCTCCGGCTGCAAGGGTAAACGCAGCACCCAATAGTTCCGCCTGCTTACCGCTTACCTGCTCCTGCGGTTCGAACACAGCATTGACAAACTCCTCGTCCGTGGTCTGACCGTTTAAATGTCTTTGGGCCACATCATAGTCTATTTGGAACTTGGTGTCCTCAAAAAGCTCATCACCGACCCGTGTCCAGATGTGAAGCGACGGATTCCGATAGTTTGAGACATTGATACGTACAAGCTCGGCACCGGACGAGAGGCTGTAACGTTGGGGATTGGCCTTGCGGTCAAGCAAACTTATCTGCTTCCTCTGTCTATCTATGATTGCATCCTTCTCCTTGAACTGCCGTTCTGCCGCTTCCGCCTGATGAATGGCTTTGTCTATTTCTTTTTGATAGCCGTTTCGCAGTTTTCCGATTTCTGATTTATGTTGTTCCTGCAACCGTACCTTTTCTGCCTGAAGTTCCTCAATCTGTTTATTGAGTTCGGCAATCAGCCTGTCCTTGTCTGCCAGTTCCTTCTTTGTCTTGGCAAGGTCTCCCTTGCCGAACCACGCGAGGATAGTGTTCCTTCCTTCTTGCGCCTTCTCCACATCGGCCTGTAACTTGGCTATATCCTCTTCATACTGGATTAACTGCTGCCTGTAATATTCCGAGTTTGTCTGATGCTTGGCGGTAGAGCCGACAATTCCACGCTGCAACCCGAACGGTTTCATGGCCTTGGCATAGCTGTTCTGATATTCATGCAATTTAGTACGACGCATCACATCGTCCGCCGACAGACGTGGTCCGGACTTCGTTTCATATTTCTTTTCGCCCTCCCGCTTCCTGCGGATACGCTCACCGGTTACTATGGGCACGACTGTGGCGTGCAGGTGCGGGGTCTTCTCGTCCATGTGCAGCACGCAGGACACAAGGTTGTCATCACCAAAGGTCTCCTTTAGCCATTTGAGATTGGCATCGATCCAACTGTCCAGTTTGCCGTCATTGGCAATTCTCATCATCTGCTCATGCGTTCCGGTCAGCATTACACGTATTGCTTTTGTCTGGTTCTTGCTGACTTTGCGACGCAGCCCGGCGGTCTCGATGCGGTGCTGTATCGCCTCGGTGCGATTGGACACGCCATCGGGAAATCTGACCAACTCACGGTTGAAATGTGTCCGGTCAACATCGGCATTAACCGGCACATAAATCTTTCCCTTGGCATCCTTTCTTTCTATATGGCATGACATTCCACTGTCATTGCCGCTGCCACGCTGCAGGTGGCAGACTGCGTATTGTGTATTACTCATATCTATTCGTTATTTTATTGTTATTCTTGTTGTAAAATCCCGTCAGACAGCCGGAGGCACACTCGGGATCCTGAGGAGTTCCCCGGCTTATGGGCTTTTTTACTGCCGGACGCGAAGCGGAGACGGTGAAAATGCCCTAATAAGCTACGGGATTTTACAACCCCATTTTCACGGGACAGCGAGCTGTCCATTGATTCTCCTTCATTCCATTTTTTCTGCATCCACCAGTTCGAGTCCGAAGGTGTCGATGAAGGTCTGCAACGCAGGATTGCGTTGTATCATCCTCGCGAGAATCATCTGTGGCGTGTCCTCCATCAGCAGGAAGTCGGCGATGTCCAGTCCCAAACTACGCTGTTCATCGGTTGCCATCTTTTCCAGCAGGTCGGAACAAGTGACACGCCTGCAGATAGTCTCCAGCATCGGCAGCCGTTGCCGCCATTCGTCGGTTGCCTTGAGATCGGGGAAAAGGATCACTTCTCGTTCTTTCAATACCTGCATGGCCTCGCTGTTGAAACAGCCGTGCATTCCCCCGGTGGCAAGCCATACAAAATCAGGGATGAACAGGGCGGCAACCAGTGCCGTCTTTTCGCTTTCGACAATGGCTACAGGCTTGGCTGACATGGTAGCAGAAGTGTCCGAAAGCAGATGCTCACCGAACAGGCACTGCTTCATGTGGAAATCCGGCACTTTTCTTACAGAATGGACCCAGTTGACTTGCTTGAAAGGCTCTTTAATCCGGTGCCCGGTTTCGGCATCGTAGCCCATAATCTTGCCTGCACGCACGTTACCCCTGACATCTATCTGCCAGAACACGGTCGAACCGTTCCACATCCTTGACGTGCCGACTTTGTAAACATGGAACAACCTGCCGGCTTCCTTCTTTCCCGCCACTTTGGTGAAGTAACGGTACAAAGGGTTGATGTCGTACCCGCGCATGGATTGCTCCACCCAATCATAGGGAAGATAAGAAATCTCCAGCTCTTGTTCTGTTGGCGGTTGTTTTGCTACATACTTTACTGTCGCAAATTCACAGCCGTTCATTTTATGGCCAGCCGATGTTTCCCTTGCTGACGGATTGTCCCGGAAGTATTCTTTCGGGGAATAGTGATAGCCACAACTGTTGATGTGGTCGCATTTACCCACGTATCCCGGGAAAGAAATCTCTCCCGCCTCGTCGATATAACGGGTAAAGCAGAACTTCCTTCCGCACCCCGGACAGACGGTCTTGCTGCCCGGTTTGTATTTTTGAAGATGGAATCTATATTCGTTCATAATGTTGTCAGTTATGTGTTTCTGCAAATGAATACCACCATTTGCAGTTTGCAGTTTTTGCAGTCCTGCAGGAATTTCCCCTTTTCAGTCCTCGAAACTGCAAAACTGCAAAGACTGCAGGCTGCAACAACGGATCATCCGTTGCAGTTTCGTGGGGATAATTCATCATTGTTTTCATTGGATTTTTCAAATTTATCATACATGATTTTCTCGTAATGTCCGGCTTTTGATTTCCGGAGAAGCCTGCTGCGGTATAACTCCTTCAGGTAGTTCATGACAGTCCGCTCGCTGACGCACTGCCGTTCCTTTCCAACGGTTATTGCTGTTTTTGTGTCAAAGGTATCAGGCAACATCGACAGTAACATCTTTGGAGGATCTTCACAGATGTCATTCGCCACGAAAGAACGGATACGTGTGTATGATTCCTCAAAATAGTCGTTCAGCCGTATGCCGGCTTTCACCGATGATACGTCTATAAACTGCAGGTGACTTTCACCGGACGCGTAGCGCATAACCTGATTTATCAATGCTAGACGGGCTACATGAGCCGGATGTTTCATTTCCCGACTGTCCACCTCGGCATCATCCTCTATCCGGTTGATACGCTCCACTTTTCTGTTCCACCAGGAGAAGAAGTATTCCCTGGCCTCCCTGTCCATGGACAGCACATGGGGTATTTTTTCTTCCGCTTCGGTGTCATAGTCCAATGCAAGGACCTTGTTCAATATATTCTCCCAACGGACTGCAGCCAGGGATGTCCTTTCCCCATCGTCATCCCGGTTTTTCCAGGATGACAGTTTGGGGGATTTGGGCATCACGAACAGGATACGGTCAAGCAGCCCGTTTTCCTCGAAACCTTTTTTCAGAAGCTCGTGTACACGCTTGGTCTGCGTGGTCCCGATTATATTTATACATGGATGCTCGATGTGTACAGGAACAGGGGAGTTTACCCTGGTAACATCCAAAGCCCCGCCACTCCATGCGGTCAGAAGCTGTTCTATGAGCTGCCCGTTCGTGTAACGGTTGGCGGAATTGAACATGCCCATGATCTCGTCCACCAGAATGACCACGCTTCTCGGGTTGTGGTGGTGGGTCAGTAAAAGCGACTCGGGAGTGAAATCAGAGACTACAGTACGTTTCAGGATAGGTCTCTTCCCGTTTTCTCCCGCGGCTTTCCATGCTTCCAGTTCTGCCTCGTAAACCTTGAAAAGGGCATAGTCACGTTTTCGGATCGGGCGATATGCGGCCTCCAACGGTGGGGTCTTGCCCAGTCCGGGCCTGCCTACCAGAATGACGTACAACGCTCCGCTGCTCTGCCAGTCTCCTTTGATGCGGATACGGTATGCGCCTCCCAGGGCCGCAGATACAGCCGACAACATAGCCGTCGCGATAAACTCGATCTTGTAGTTCTCGTATGTGGCCATATCGAGTATGACAGACTGCACGGCCTGGGGCAGAACCTCTAGCGGGAATCCCGTTCTTTCAATATCCTCCGCCTCCATGCGGATTCTGTTACACAGTTCAAGCCTGCCGGTTGCCATATCACACATTTTTTATCTTGCAATAGGATGTTACACTCTCGGACTTGTTGCCTGTCTGTACCCGGCGTATATCAGATTTGGCATACATGTTCTTGTTACCGACCTTGACCGGTACGAGATAGCCTCGTTTCGCCCACAGGTTGAGCGTGCCCTCGCACACGTTCAGCAACTCACGGACCTGTTTTGTATTGAGATAAGTCTCCTCCGCTTCACGCAGTATCGCGGCTCTCTGTTCTTCCTGTTGCGCCATGATGGTACGCTGCACGATGGATTCAGCGAACATTTTAAGGTCAGCGGGAGTGACTTCCAGTTTCACGTTCGCTCCTTGCTCGACCAGACTCTCTATGGTAATCATAAATATCAATTTTGAAGTTTGTGATGACCATCTTCAAAAGTTCCCTGGTGCCCCGCTTCCGATGGCTTATAAAAGAGAAGCACCGCCAACCCTCGGGAAAGGATTGACGGTGCAAATGTATGTGTAAATTGAAAGTGGTTGATATATAATGATTTGTCTTAAATTGTCATGACAATATAAGTCCGTGTGACAACGTGAAAAGGTTATAATTAGCCTTATTTCTCTGCAATGGCCATCGTGCCTGTACCTGGGATATTACTGATAGCCTGTGCCAATTTCTGGAACAGTTCCCGGTTCTCGTCACTCTCTATCAGGGGAGCCATCTGGTCTTTGCCGTCCTTGATAACGTGTTTTGCCGTTCTCAGGAACCCGACCGACTGTCGTATGGCGCTCTCGCTTTTCAATGACGGCAAATCCGGGAACTGCAATGTCAGCCCCATGCTGTACTCCTTGGCTGTATGCATACCGGCAACCAGATCGAGCTCCTTCAATACATAGAACGGTAATGCTTGATGAATGGCACTTGTATTGACGGAAATAAAGTCGCGGATATATTGTAATACAACTTCCTTGTTCTCGTGATTAAGATAATCGGCGAGTGGCCGTTCCTGGATTTTTTTCTTTCCGGCCACGCGTTGTACAACAGGTCCCCTGACGCTGTCTTCGGTCCGGGTTGTAATCGTATCCCTGCTTTCTTCATCGGTTTCCATGTCAGCCGTTATGGTCTGCAAGGCCCATTCGCCGACATTGCCTTTTTCAATGGCGCTGTTCATGGCAAAATACCTGTCCCAGTCTGCCCGGGTTCGGAAACCGTTCCTGATGGATACGTTTATTATCTGCTTGACGACAAGGGAACAGCCCAGCCTGTCAGCATTGTCAGCTTTCGGGTTCTTCATCTGTTTCTCTATCATGGAAACCATCGCCTCGAAGCTCTTTCCGTAATACAGCCAGCTCAACACGAGCGGTGCCGAAAGGGTGACACCCGGCTTGGAAGATTTGCCGCTAAAAAAGGACTTTATCCTGCCCCACAATGTGACCGGTGGAATGTTGTCGGGCAGAGGATTGTTTTCCTCCCTCTGTTTCCTGTACAGCTCCACGATCTGCCCGGGTACCGCGTTCTCCGCGAACTGCATATTTATATTTGCAAGGCCATCCGTGCTGTCATCGTTCCAGGACAATTCCCATTCCCGCCTGATACTGGGGAGTTGCCTGAATATGGCTTTGCAAATGGCAAGATACTGTCTCTCGTCACCGTTTGTCATCAGGCGCGAGAAGCAGTTGTATTCTTCACGGTGCGTGTTCTTCCATTGGAGAATATCCTCCTTGAATTGTTCGTATGTCAACTTCTGCTCGTCCATATTCATATTGCATTATCGGTGAATGTAAAAGGATATGTGAAAAAAAGAACGGTCAGTCCAGAAGGTTTACCAGCTCTTTCTTCATTTCATCGTCTATCTTGCGGTACCGGGCAAAGGCACGGCTACCTTCAGAGTGCCCGGACATGGAGGCAATCAGGTTCGGGTCCTTGACCTGCTTGTACAGGTTCCCGATGAAGGTCTTCCTCGCCGTGTGGGTGGTGGCCACCTCGTACAATGGTCTTGCCACATCCTCGCGCGTCTTCGGGTCGAGCACCCTGACCATACGGTCGATTCCCACGTATTTGAGAATCTCCTTTATTTTCTTGTTGTAGCCGAAATGCGAGAATCTCGGGAGCAGCGCTTCTTCCAGGTCCTTGTACCTTTCCAGTATATCCAAGGCCTTTTGGTTAAGAGGGACCCGTACCGTGCCCGCGTGCTCCAGCTTGGTCTTCTGGGGGATGTACTCCACGCAACCGTCCACGATATTCGCCTTGGTCAGCCTGTTCAGGTCACTGACACGGCAACCGATCAGGCACTGGAACATGAAGATGTCACGATAGACCGGATAGCTGGCACCCATGCCGCTTAAGTCGGCATAATATACCTTGTCACGTTCTTCAAGTGTCAGGTAGAACGGGTCTCCGTACATGGGCTGCGCGATCTGGTACTGGTCGAAAGGATTATTTCGTGTAAGGCCACGCTTGATGCACCATTTGACGACGGTGCGTATGCGATACAGGCTTCCCGACATGCTGTTCTCGGAACGTACCTGCTCGACATTACGGCGGACCTCGTTCTGGTAAAACACGGGATACATGTCAACGTACTTGTGCTCCTCCTGCAGCCAGAATTTGAAATCCCTTATGTCATCTGCCGTGATGGAGTCAATGCAAAGATGGAAGCCCCTCTGGTGCATGACCTCATGGCGGAAACGCTCGTAACGGAGTACCTTGTTGAGATTGTCAAGATGATGTTTCCGGCTCTCGAACGCGAGTGGGGTCTCGTCAACATATTTTTGTATCTGGTATGACAACAGGTATTCCTCTGCTTTGTTGCCGCCCCTTGCATTGATGTTGGGGTGATGGTATTCTTCTATCAGTCCCTTGAGCCAGTTTCCGTCAACTCCACGGCTGTATTCCCTGGTGATCAGGTGGGTAATTTGCTGGATATCCCTGTCGAAAGCGTTCTTCTTCTCTTCCGAGACAAGAGCCACACGTGGTTTGTAGCCTTGTCTCTCCGGACTCCAATGGTTCGGGTTGATGGACAGCTCGCTCGCGGCCTTTATGTCCACACCACCGATATCCCGGACACGGAAATAGACCCAGGCAAGATCCGTCACGTTGTTTTTCGCCGATGTTTTTCTGATAAATGCTGTTACTTTCATGTATATATCCTCCTCAGTTTATCATTTCCACAAGTTTTCGTTTCATGTCATCATCTATCGTCCGGTAACGCCGGAAGGCCCTGCTGCCTTCCACGTGGCCTGACATGGAGGCAATCAGGTTGGGGTCCGGAACCTGCCTGTACAGGTTACCTACAAAAGTCTTGCGTGCCGTGTGGCTGCTGGCCACCTCGTACAAGGGTTTCTGCACGGTATTGTAGCCGTGCGTGTCAAGAATGGTTACCACGCGGTTGATGCCACAATGTTTCAGCAGTTCCCGTATACCCAGATTGTAAGTGTTGATGGGCTTGAAGGGAAGCAGCTTGCCGGTATTCCCGCCATAGCGTTCCAGTATTCTGACTGCCTTTTCATGCAATGGGACCCTGATGGTTTTCGCCTGACACTTCTTGGTCTTTTGAGGCATATACTCCAGAAAACCGTCCTTGATGTTCTCCTTGGTCATCCTGTAGAAATCACCGACACGGCAACCGACATAGCAGTGGAACACGAAAATGTCCCGGATGACAGCCAGTTTCGGGCAGTCGCTCAGGTCCGCGTCGTACAGGACATTCCTCTCTTCCGATGTGAGGTAGAGCGGGTCGCCGTAGGTCGGCTCCTTGCATCCATAGACAGCATAGACTTCGTTGTCGGAATACTTCATTCTCTTGCACCAGTGCAGGAACGTGCAGAAAAGGTTCATGATATTGATGACGGTCGTGTTGGAGAGAGGCTTGGGCTTGTGGTTGATGAGCATACGGGGAATATAAAAGTCAGGATACTCCTGGCGGAGCAAGTACTCGTTGGCGACGTACTCCCTGAAGTCGTTCATCTGCCCCAGGGTGACAGTTTCAACGAAAAGAGTGAAGTCTGTATCGCTCAATAATTCACGCCGGTACTCGTGATACCTGGTCATCGTTCGCTCGAAGCGGACGATGTGCTCCTTGGTTCTTTCCGCACCGTCATATTTTTCCAGGTACTCGTGGATGCGGTGGAGCAGGTTCGGGTGATCACGCTCAAAAGCCCGCGTGGGATGCAGGACATCCTCGATGACCTGTTTCATCCATTTGCCGTCAGCCTTCTCCGAGAAGGTCTTTTCCGCTCTCTCGATGATGGCGGCGATCTGTTCGGGCACCCGCTTCTGTTCAATGGCCGTCACGGCAGTCGTTCGCCTGTAACATAAGGTATCGGCATCCCAATACTTGTCATGGACCACGATGGGTGAAACCACTTTGATATCCACGTTCTTCTCCCGTACCCGGAAGCAGATGTTTGAAGTGGTCGCGGAACATTTTTTCAGATAGACGGAAATTTTCATTTGCTATACCTTTTTGATTACATGGCAAAGGTAAATAAATTCCCGAATATGTTCCCATATATCCCGAGGAAACTTGCAACGAATTAAGACAAATTAAAAAGTCATTCCCGAATATGATACCACATAAAGTATTGAATATTAGATGTTATATTTGCACTTATTTAGCTCTTTTTTTCATTTTCGTCTTTATTCGACTTCTCGAATATCAGATATTGCAGTTCCACGCTTTCTTGTTAGTTAGTAATTTATGATGTTACAGTCAATATATTATAAATTTTAAACAATCACATTATCCCAATAAATAATAGTGAAAATATTTGGTTTATAAAATAAACTTATTTATATTTGCCATTGAAACAAAAAGGCGAAGCGGTACCCTTCGTTTTTTTGTTCCATATATAGTTTATTTTATAAACCATTTTAAACTACTGATGTTATGAAAACGATAGTTATGGTATGTGCCATGGTGCTTTCCATGGCTGGAGGTTCTGCCCTCTTCGCACAAACGGTGAAAGAAGTCACTTTCCGGATTACAGACATTCCGGCCCATCAGGGGAAAATCCTGCTGACCACGGAGTCCGGCCGATATTGCAGTGCGGTGGATGCCACGTCCTCTGCAGTGGAACTGAAGATAGAGAACATGCCCAATGGGGAATACACCGTCTATGTGTATCACGATGCAAATTCGAACCTGGTGCTTGACAAGGATGCGAACCAGATTCCAGTGGAGCGCTGTGCCATCCGTAAAATCCGGGTGACAGACCAGGAAAGAATGTTCCAGATTATACTGAAAGACATTCAAAAACAAGTCAAAGACAAATAACACCCATTTCCCATGAAAAATCAGAATTTTTCCGAGAAAGAAAGCTTAGAGCTGATTTCTCAAATGATCTGGCAGAGCAAGAAGAACATGGAGGTAGGCAGCGGAAATGTCCTGCTGTATTATGGCTATCCGGCGGTTGCGTTAAGCATACTGGTCTATTTCCTGGTGCATCTCACCCATCACCCGGCATGGGCTGCCTTGTGGTTCCTGATGTTCGTTCCCTTCTTCTTCCTCAAGTGGATGGAAAAGAGGTCGAAGCCGCAGGTTGTCACCCACATCGACAAGGCTATCGGTTCGGTATGGTTCATTGTCGGATGGATGTTCCTGTTGAGTGTGGTCGCTATCCTGGCTGCCGGCTACGTCATCGGCAGCTGCAACCTGTCGCTCATGCTCCCGTTGTCGCTGTTGTATGCGGGCATCGGCATCTCCATCACCGGTGTCATGCTCGACTTCAGGCTGATGGTCTATACACCCATCCTCGCTTTCCTGGGGGCCATTTACATGCTCGTTTCGCTGGTGGCCGGCAGTCCTTCTGCCGATTGGTGGAACCTGCTTTTCGGTGCCTCGTTTGTAGCCATGATGGTCATTCCCGGTCATGTCCAGAACCTTAAAGTGAAAGAGCTATGCTAAAAGAACTGAACCCGATCATCCATTCCCAGCTCCGGCTGGCCATCATGACCTTGCTGGTCTCTGTCGAAGAAGCTGACTTCAATTACCTGAAGGAGCAGACCAATGCCACTTCCGGCAATATCAGTGTCCAGCTGGACAAGCTGAGCAGTGCAGGCTATATCACGGTGAACAAGGAGTTCGTGGGGAAAAGGACACGCACGTCCTGCCGCTTGACGGAGGAAGGGAAGCAGGCCATGGAAGAATATATTGAGAACCTGAAATCGTATTTAAATTTGTAACTGAAATACTCAGTATAGAACATCCTAATGTTTAGACAAGTAATCATCAGCCCTTTTAAACCTATCGAATCTGAGAGGACTAAAAAAATGTTTTGCAAGCCAAATTTGAAATCAAATAAATACCCTACGATTATGAAGTCAAAATTATTTTTGTCCGTAATTATCCTCTTGATGGCTTTTACCATGCAAGTCCAAGAAGTAAACGAAAAGTATATCGAAGTGACCGGTACATCCGAAATTGAAATTGTGCCCGACAAAATACATTATCTCATTGAAATCCGGGAATACTTTGAGGAAGAGTTTGATGGGAAATTAAAGCCCGAACAGTATCGTACCAAAGTGCCCTTGCAAAAGATTGAACAGGGAGTGAGAAAAGTTCTTTCAGAGTTGAATGTGCCGCAAAACGCTATCAGAACACAAGAAATCGGAGACTACTGGAGGCAGCAGGGACAAGACTTCCTGGTGTCGAAAAGACTCGATATCACACTGACAGACTTCAACCCGATCAATGAAAGATACCAAAGGAATCAGTACCATGTGCATAGACAAGCTGGAGAACAAGGATATACTGGAATACCACAAGAGAGGGAAAGTAGAAGCATTGAAAGCGGCGTAACAGAAAGCCACCTATCTGGTGGAAGCATTGGGCAAGAAATTAGGAGATGTTATCCGGATTGTGGAAGCAGAAAGCCGCACCGTCTATCCATTGGCCCAAAGCAATGTGATGGCTTCCGATGCAGCATCGTTTGACAGCTTCCGCACCCTCAAAAAGAATTATTCCATGCTGGTACGCTTTGAAATCGTAGAATAATTTTATCTTTACACTTACCTGCAGACACTTTATATAACCGCAACTGTATCCTGAGTATCTTATCTTCAGGGTACAGTTTATTTTAATATCTGGAAAGGCGATAAGGAAGAACCACTCTATATACATCACGTATTCCTGTTCTTCAGTATCCTCATCCACAGATTCTGATTCCTTTGCAAAGCCCTCTCTCTGATAAAATCAGACAGCCTTTTGATTCTTCTGGTACACGTTCTGATGCTGTTTCGGTTTGAGAGTTTTTACGAATGTACGGAAGCCAATGCATATGTTCAGTTGTGTTAAATATTTGTATATTCCATTTGTAGAAGCAAGGAACTATTTTGTAAGTAACCAAGTCAATGAAGTTCCTTCCAATATTGATAACCGGGCAGATTTCGAGCACTACTTTGGCACGGCTACCTATATGGGCAAAAACGGTGCCCCTACAGCTATTAATTTCAATCGGCAATATGTGATTGCGGTAGCACCTCCGGCTGGCAGACAGGGCACTGTGCTCAATGGCAAAGAACTGAAAAAGAAGAACGGGCAAATCATATTTACCTACCAGCAACAAATTGACAGTATAAGCAGGAGTTTTAGTTCCCGTCCATTGCTGTTGATTGTTGTAGATAAGGAATACGATGGTCAGGTAGTTCTAAGAGCAGAAACCGATTAACAGTAAACCCAAACAATCAGAGGGAGTACTTCAAGTTTTGAAGTGCCCCCTTTTGATCATTTTCAACCAGACACAGAATGATTAGAAATATACATTCAGCATAAGATATACATATGCTTTTTTTTCTTTCCCATTCGGATATTGAAGTTCAAACTGGATTTTGTTCTCTCTCGCCAGCCAACCGATGGCACTCGCCAATTCCATATCGTCCAGTCCGGTGCCTTTTTTGATTTCCTCCAGTTGCCATTTCTTCTGTGCGTCCGTATTTAAAAAACGCCATAAGACTCCTGCGTTCTCGCCAATGATGTGTTTATCCATGTTATACTATAGTTAAAAAAATCATCTGATATAAGATTTTCGTTACAATTTATTTTTTAATTGATTCCAAATCTAAAGATATATTCAGAATAAAAAAATAAACACAGAGAAAATGACCAAAAATACTAACTTATATCACAACAATTAACATCGGAACAAAAAAAATCGTTCTGCTCCATCAGTCTGTAAGGACTATGCTTTGCTCGTCAAACAGCGGAGCTTCCTGTCCGATTTCGACAAAGATGGCTTTGTCGGGATGGCTCTCGTGGATTTCAAAATAACGCATGCCGCTGTTTCCGATGCTCCAACCGCCACAGGTGGAAGGTGTCGGTTCCTGTTCTGACTCCTTTAAAAAACTTTCAGCATACGGGCCGCTCAGTTCCAGTACATAACGCTGTACACCTTTTCTGCCGGCATTTATTTCTCGAAATGCACAGGTTGTTGCCGTGTCCCATCCGAAAAACTTCTTCAACAAGGCAAGAAGGTCATTGATATTTGGGAAAGGCAACGGGAACACCTTCATTTTCATCTGAAATGATGCTTCCTTGCTGTAACTGCCATCTACTATACCGACTTCACCCCAGGCATTCACGGTCATGTGAATGATCTCGTTGTGCTGTGCCTAGAATTTCATTCCGTAACTTTCCACAATCTTCCACTGGAAGCCTTCGTAAGGTTCTCTGGATTGGGAGAAGGGAAAATCAGGAAGCGGTTTGCTTAAACTACATCCTAATAACATTAGAACCAAAATATTGAATATAAGGATATTTTTTGCTTCATTTTTTTTATCAATGGCTTCTTCTAGGCAGTCCAGAAGCTGGAACAAGCCGCTAATCGTAATGTTTTTTTAAGGGGTATAAATAAAAATAAAAAGCGATGGGTTGTTGTAATTGCTGATTTAACTGCAAATATAGCGAAAGATTTATGAGAATAAGCAGGCTGACGACCTAAAACTCATAATTTTGAGTGGAAAAAACGGAAAATATCGGTTCTATTTCTGATTGATGCCGAACTTTTTGCTTTCTTTGCAGAAGAAATCAAATACATAAAAAAACGAAACGATAGAGACATACTTTTAATCTGTTTGATACTTACAAAATCCAACTTGTGTTATGTCACTGTCGTCTATTTTAAACTTATTTCCATCATGAATAACACCTCCGCCTCATTGCTTCAGCCAAGACCGAACTCCCGTTTGGCTTCGTTGGACATCCTGCGTGGCTTCGACCTGTTCCTGCTGGTCTTTTTCCAACCGGTTCTCGTGGATTTGGGACGGCATTTGAATCTGTCCTGGATACCCCCGGTTTTGTATCAGTTCGACCATGCTGAATGGTTCGGTTTCCGTTTCTGGGATCTGGTGATGCCTCTCTTTCTTTTCATGACCGGTACATCCATGCCTTTTTCGTTGGCCAGATACTGTGAACAGTCCGACAAGCGGTCCGCCCACAGAAAAATCTTCCGCCGATTTCTTATCCTGTTCCTGCTCGGCATGGTGGTACAGGGTAACCTTTTGGGGCTGAATCCGAACCGGATTTATTTTTATGTAAACACGCTTCAGGCCATTGCCGCCGGTTATCTGACAGCTGCACTTCTGTTGCTGCATACCCGGCTAAAAATACAGTTTTGGGCCACAGCAGCCTTGCTTGTTATCTATTGGATTCCGATGACATTTGCCGGGGATTTTACACCCGAAGGAAATTTTGCCCATAAGGTCGATCAACTGATTATGGGGCGTTTCTGCGGAGACCCCACTTACACCTGGATCTGGAGCAGTCTGACCTTTGGAGTGACGGTGATGCTGGGCACCTTTGCCGGGCGGCTGATGAAAAACGGCAAAGACAGCCGTTTGAAGGTCTGCAGGCAGCTGTTGCTTATCGGTGTGGCTCTGGTATTGGGTGGGTGGTTGTGGAGTTTCCAAATGCCTGTGATGAAACGTGTATGGTCGTGCAGCATGACTTTGCTTTCTGGTGGCTACTGTTTTCTGCTGATGGGACTGTTCTACTACTGGATAGACTGCAAGAGGCATGTCCGTGGCATGGAATGGTTAAAATTTTACGGCATGAACTCCATTACTGCCTATATGTTGGGCGAAACGGTCAACTTCCGTTGCATTGTCCATTCCGTGAGCTACGGACTCGAACGTTATCTGGGAGAATACTATTCCGTTTGGCTTACCTTCGGCAATTTTCTGATTCTCTTTCTCATTCTGCGTTGGATGTACCATCGGCAGATTTTTCTGAAGATCTGACGGCAAGGCTTCAGACCCTTGTCTATAAAACGGCTTTTCAAAATCAACAATATACTCATATTAAAAATACAATAGACATGAAACCTAACTTGTTTTTGCTGGGGGCCGGACTGACCTGTCTGTCGCTCGGTGCGCATGCTGAGAAGAACCCCCGTCCGAACATCATCTACATCATGTGTGATGACATGGGCTACGGTGACCTGGGCTGCTACGGCCAGCCTTATATTCAAACGCCCCACCTGGACAACATGGCCCGGGAAGGAATGCGCTTTACTCAGGCATATGCCGGCAGTCCGGTGAGTGCCCCGTCCCGGGCGGCGTTCATGACCGGACAGCATACCGGGCACTGTGAGGTGCGTGGCAATAAGGAATACTGGCGTGACGTGCCGATGGTGAAGTACGGTTCCAACGAGGACTACAGCGTGGTAGGCCAGCATCCCTATGCCCCCGGCCACGTCATCCTGCCCGAGATTCTGAAAGACCATGGTTATACAACGGGGATGTTCGGCAAATGGGCAGGCGGCTATGAAGGGTCTGTATCCACACCGGACAAGCGTGGCATCGATGAATTCTACGGTTTTATCTGCCAGTTTCAGGCTCACCTGTATTACCCCAACTTCCTGAACCGGTTCAGCCGTTCACAGGGTGATACGGCTGTCGTGCGTGAAGTGCTGGAGGAGAATATCAAATATCCGATGTTCGGCAAAGACTATCTGAAACGTCCGCAATACTCAGCGGAACTGATTCATCGGGCAGCCTTGAAGTGGCTGGACAGCCAGGACGGGAAGCAGCCGTTCTTCGGTATCTTTACCTATACCCTGCCGCATGCCGAACTGGCTCAGCCCGAGGATTCCATTCTGCTGAAATACAAACAGAAGTTCTTCCAAGACAAGACCTGGGGCGGTGACGAAGGGTCACGCTACAATCCGTCCGACCATACCCATGCCCAGTTTGCAGCCATGATTACCCGTTTGGACCTGTATGTAGGAGAAGTGCTGGCAAAGCTGAAAGAGAAAGGCCTGGATGAGAATACCATCGTCGTATTTACCAGCGACAACGGTCCTCACGAAGAAGGGGGTGCTGACCCTCAGTTCTTCGGACGCGACGGCAAGCTGCGCGGCTTGAAACGTCAGTGCCATGAAGGAGGAATCCGTGTCCCGTTCATCGTACGCTGGCCGGGCAAGGTGGCTGCCGGAACGGTAAACGACCATCCGTGTGCATTCTACGACATGATGCCTACGTTCTGCGAACTGGCGGGTGTAAAGAACTATGTGAAGAAATACACCAACAAGAAGAAGAAGGTGGTGGACTATTTTGACGGCATATCCATTGTGCCGACCCTTTTGGGGCAGGAAGGTCAGCAGCAACATGAGTTCCTGTACTGGGAGTTTAACGAGACCGACCAGATTGCCGTGCGTATGGATGACTGGAAACTGGTGGTGAAGAAAGGTAAACCGTTTCTATACAACCTGGCTACAGACCTTCACGAAGATCACGATGTGGCGGCTGAACATCCCGATGTCGTGCAGCGTATGAAGGAAGTCATCTTTGCACAGCATACACCGAATCCGCATTTCTCGGTGACACTGCCGGAGAAATAAGAGTATATATTGGATGACGCTAGAACGGGCTGAAACCGGTTCTGTTGGTCAATGTTGAAAGTAAGGAAGAATACATTTGCTGTTTTTTTCCTTACTTTTTATATTTATTGGAGAAAGGACTCCTTTTTTAGCAGATGCATATTACCGAAAGAAGCCTATTATGGCATCCTGCATTTAGTTCCAAAAGAATTAAAATCTGTTGCTGTTTCAAAGTAAGGGATAAGCAATTCAATAAAGTGACAAAAACAAGTAATAAATGAGATATTCAGGGATTTTTTGAACATTCCTAGATGATATACTAAAAAAAACATCCATATAATATGTTGTTTTGTAAATTTTGTATATATTTGCATCGTTTTATTAAATCTATTTTAATAGAAAGAAATTAATCCTAAACAAATAACAGATACCCGTTTATTAGAATAGAGACAATAAACATAACTGACCTTGTATTAATTTAAATTTAAAACTATGTTAGATCGATTTAAAACTGTAGGCATGCTGTTTGCCTTTTGGGGTGCTTCTACGGGAACGGCATCCGCTTTTACCCCCCCTATAACACATTGATACACAGTACTATTACACAACAAGACGGTGTATGTAAAGGTGTAGTAAAGGACAATCAGGGAGAAACTGTCATCGGTGCGTCCGTTGTTGTAAAGGGAAGTACCAATGGTACCATTACAGGTCTTGACGGTGATTTCACCCTTAACAATGTAAAGAGAGGTGATGTTATCCAGATTTCTTACATCGGCTATGTGAGCCAGGAAGTCGTATGGCAGGGAACTCCGCTTAACATCACATTGAAAGAGGATTCCCAGACGTTGGAAGAAGTCGTGGTGGTAGGCTTCGGCTCGCAGAAAAAAGCCAACCTGACAGGTTCGGTTTCGCAGGTCAAGATGGACGATGTGCTGGGCGAACGTCCTGTAACCAATGTCAAGAATGCCCTGCAGGGTTCTATGCCCGGCCTGATGGTAAGTGGTGGTGCATCACCGGGTGAAGCAAAAAGCTTCAACATACGTGGTACAGTATCCATCAACGGTATGAATCCGCTGGTGCTGATTGACAACGTCGAAGGTGATATAGACTTGCTGAATCCGGAAGATATTGAAAGCGTCACCGTACTGAAGGATGCGGCATCGTCTGCCATCTATGGTGCACGTGCAGCTGCCGGTGTTATCCTGATTACCACCAAAAAAGCCAAGAAAGGCGAAAAGTTCAACTTGAACTACAACGCCAATTTTGGTTTCCAGACTTCTATCAACAGTCCCAAACAGGCTTCCCTTGACGAATACCTGAGAGCTTACCAGGCTGCCGGTTTCTCTGAAACTTACTATGCCGGAAACGGATCCGTGAGTAAGTGGCGCGAATACCTGGCCGGGTATAAGGAAAATCCTGCTGCTTATCCTACCGTGGGTGACGGTATCTATATCGGTGAAGACGGTGCTCCCTATTACCTGAACGACAAGGATGTGTACAAGGCCTTTCAGGAAACCAGCTTCATGCAGACGCATAATCTGACTGCCAACGGAGGTACTGAAAAACTGCGCTACCGTCTGAGTGCCGGTCTCACCAAAGAAGACGGGCCGCTGATTGAATCGAAAGATACCTACATGCGTAAAAACATCTCTTCTTTCATCAGTGCAGACATCACCGACTGGCTGACACAGGAGGCAGATTTCCGTTATACCGTGGCAGACCGCTCAGAACCGATGGGTTCCGGTGACGGTATCTACTGTATGAACCACATCTCGTTCTATCCTTCAGGTATGATGCCCGGTTCGGTCAATACATCGGTAGGCAAAGACTTGCCTCTGATTACTCCTGAAAACCAGATCCGCTATAACAACCCGTATCTGACAGACACCGATAACACGCGTATCTACCTGCGCACCATCCTGCGTCCCATCAAGGGGCTGGAGCTGGTGGGTGAATATACCTACGACCGAAAAAACTGGCAGAAGTCATACTATGCCAAAAAGTGGGAATATACTACAGAGCAGCTGGGTTCCAATAATTCAGTTACTTCAGACTATCTGTTCAAGAGCGAAGACCATGAAGACTATAATGCCCTGAACCTGTATGGTACGTATAACTTCTCAATCAAGGAAGACCATATGTTCAAGGTAATGGCCGGTTTCAACCAGGAACGTAAGCAGAATTCATGGATTTCCGTACAGACGCACGATATGATTGCTCCTTCGGCTCCGTCATTCACCAGTGCCACAGGAAAAATCATTCCTCAGAACTCATACAGCGACTACGCTATCCGGGGAGCATTCTATCGTATCAATTATAATTATAAAGACCGCTACCTGTTCGAGGCCAACGGTCGTTATGATGGTTCTTCCAAGTTTCCTAAGGATGACCGCTTTGGGTTCTTCCCGTCCTTCTCTGTCGGTTGGAACATTGCCCGGGAAGCCTGGATGGAAAAGGCATTGGATTATGTAAGCGACCTGAAACTGCGTGCATCCTGGGGACAGATCGGTAACCAGAATATTGGTAACTACGGTTATTATTCTACCATGCAGCCGGTGGGTAACAGCAACTACTGGCTGAAAGACGGTGAATTCATTACTTACATCAGTACTCCCGGTCTGGTATCCAATTCCTTCACATGGGAAACCGTAGAAACCTTGGATATCGGTTTTGATGCTTCCATGTTCAACAGCCGCCTGCAGGTGACTTTCGACTGGTACCAGCGTACTACCCGTGATATGCTGATAGCCGGTATCCAGCTTCCTGCCGTAGTAGGTACTTCTGCTCCGATGCGGAATGCAGCTGACATGCGTACACGCGGTTGGGAAATTGCCGTAAACTGGCGTGACCAGATTGGCGACTGGAAGTATAACGTAGGCTTCAACCTCTATGATTATAAGTCAAAAATTACCAAATACAGCAACAATGAAGACAAACTCTTGTCTCAGAATTACTACGAAGGAAAGACATTAGGTGAAATTTGGGGTTATGTAAGCGACGGGTTCTATACCATTGATGACTTTGACGGTCCCGGTACCTGGCAGCTGAAAGACGGGGTTGCTTCGCTTGACGGATATAATCCGCGTCCGGGTGACGAGAAATTTGTGAATCTGAACGATGACCGGGGTACTAACGAAATCAATAGTGGCTTGAATACGGTAGATAGTCCCGGAGACCAGAAGGTAATCGGAAACAGCACTCCGCGCTATAACTTCGGAGTCAATTTAGGAGTAAGCTATAAGGGATTTTCTTTGAGCGCCATCCTGCAGGGTACTGCCAAGCGTGATGTATGGATCGGAGGCATGTCACTCTTCCCCTTCGGCGGCAGTGCAAAAGCCTATTATCCGGTGTTCTACAACCAGACCGACTATTGGGAACCGATGGGCAGCTGCGACGGACAGTACACCGAAAACGACCGCGAATATTGGATAGCCAAGAACCCCGATGCGTCTCTGTATCGTCTCTACAGCAATATGCAGAACCATGGTTCCAACCAGCGTGCGTCCACCAAGTATCTGCAGAACGGTGCCTACATGCGTCTGAAGAACATCACCCTGGCCTATACCTTCCCCAAGGCACTGATCAGCAAAGTCAGCCTCAGTGCACTGAAGGTATTTGTCAGCGCAGAAAATCTGGCCACCATCAGTTCACTGCCTAAAGGCTACGACCCCGAGAGATTGAGCTGGGGATACCCGTTCTACCGTACTCTTTCATTCGGTCTTAATGTTACACTCTAAAACCTACGATTGAACCATGAAAAAGATTGCAAAATATACAGCCATTGCCGCATTGGCCATAGGCTTTGCGGGATGTAATGACAGCTTTCTCGATAAAGCTCCAACTACCACCATCAGTGAAGTGACGGCTTTCGAATCCTATAAGTCCACCCAGGCCTATATGTGGCCATGCTATGCCATCCTCTACAATACCACCATTGCCACCTCGCCCAATGACCACGGCTATGCGTCGGTATATAATGGTGATCGGAATGCCGGTTATTTCTCCAACCGTACACCGGGAGGATATAATGCCTATGCCTTCCAGACGGTAGCTCCGTCCTCTTCGGGCAACGGCTGGGATTTCGGCTGGATCTATCACATCAACATCATGCTGAAGGGACTGGAAACCTCTTCCATGCCTACTGCCGAGAAAGAACACTGGCAAGCGGTGGGATATTTCTTCCACGCTTTCTGGTATATGGAGTTGATCAACCGCTTCGGTGATGTGCCTTGGATTGATAAGGTGCTCGACCCCGACACCGATGAGCCTTACGGTCCGCGTACTCCGCGTGATGAAGTGGCCAACAACATCCTGACCCGTTTGAAATGGGCGGAAGAGCACATCGGTAATTTTGAAGAACAAGACGGCAGAAACGCCATCAATCAGGCTTGTGTCCAGATGGCCTTGTCGCGCTTTACCTTGCGTGAAGGTACCTGGCGGAAATATCACGGTCTGAATGATGCAGACAAATACCTCACGGAATGCGTACGGGTATCGAAAGAACTGATAAACAAATATCCGGAACTCTATACCGGTACAGACGGTCAGCCGGCTGCCGGCTATGGCGAACTGTGGACATCGCCCAGTCTGGCCAATGTGCCGGGCGTGATTCTGTACAGAGAGTACAAGACCGACTTCCTGACCTCCATGTTCAATTTCCGCGAACGGAATGACCAGGCAGTCTATCAGCTGTCACAAGATATGGCTGATATGTATCTGACCCAAAACGGTCTGCCCATAGCCAATGCACAGAATACACAGTATAAGGGAGCCAGCAAGGACATCTACGACATCTTTACCGACAGAGACCCGCGTATGTATCATACGGTGACTCCTCCTTACTCTGTCATACAGGGAGGCACCGATAAACCGGCTGAAAACCCAAACTGCAGCTGGGGATATGATACCCGTGATCCCAAATACCGCAAGTTCATTGATATTATGGGGGCGGATGTTACAGTATCTAATCCCGGCAAAGCCGGGCAGATGAAACGTTTGCCCATCAGCAACTGGAATGCAGGTAATCTGATCAAGAAAATGCCTAACCTCAGGGGTGACAACGGACCTTGCAGTACTGCATCGGGCTATTATCTGTGGAAAAACTACAATGGCTGGGAATTGAGCAACAACAATTCAGCCATGTGCGATTCTGACAAGCCTATCTTTAAGGTAGAAGAAGCAATTCTGAACTATGCCGAAGCTGCTTGCGAACTCGGGCAGTTTGACCAGGCTGCAGCCGACATCTCTATCAATCGCCTTCGTAAACGTGCCGGTGTAGCCGACATGGAAGTGGCCAAGATTGACGCCTCGTTCGACCCGAACCGTGATAAGGGCAACAATCCTCACTGGTCCGGTGAAATGCCTGACTATGAAGTAGAACCACTTTTGTGGGAAATCCGCCGCGAACGTATAGTTGAATTGATGGGTGAAGGTTTCGGCTTCTATGACGTACGCCGGTGGGCCAAAGCACCTTATTTCATCAACCGTCAGGAAAAAGGCATGTGGTGGAGTATGGACGATCCTCTCTATACGGCCAACACCAATGGTATCCTGAATACCGAAACAGGCTTGAAAGATGAAACACTCCGGGAAGGTTACATCTACGTTCAACCCAGTCCGAAAGTGGAAGGGAAGGGATGGATTGACAAATACTACTTGTATTGTGTACCTACCGAACAACTTTTGCTGAACAAAAATCTAACCCAAAACCCGGGATGGCCTACGGTTAATGAATAGCTTATACAGAAGTCGGAGCAACTTGACAGATGGAGTGTTGTTCCGACTTCTGCTTGTTACCCGACAGATTTTTTCTATCACCGTTGCGCAGCATACCTTGAACCCGCATTTCCTGGTGACACTGCCGGGGAATGCACACAGATGCAATAGTCAAGAATTAAAGCCAAAACTTTTTCGGTTTAATTTCAAAAGTCAACAGATATCCAGCTATTAAAAGTAAGATAGACCTTTTTGGGGACAAACGGAAAAGATACATGTGCAAAAATTGCCAAAAAGATTTGCCGAATATCAATTTTAAACTATTTTTGCTTGAGAAAATAACCGGTTAGCATAAAAAAACACAGAGAACAGTTTAATGTTCCTCTGTAAAATACAGTTCTATTTATAAATTGAATTTCTTGAAACCTTATGAGAATTATTAGTGTAAAAAAAGTATCAACATTCATTTTGTTCCTCATAGGAACTACGGTCGGTATGTCAGCACAAGAAGTGTCAGTTGCAGAACCTGACTTTGTCAACAGTTACTGCATCCTTACCAGTGACAGTACCATGAAATTGTTACCGAAAGAAAACGGGATGATAGGCAAGCATGAAACCAAGACCAAAAGTTTGCTCAATAAGATTTCGAAAGTTGCCGATGTAGCTGGTTCAGCTGGTGCATTAGGTGCAGTAATTGGTGTCAATTCCGGTAATGTATCAGGTGCCATGACAGGTATCAAGGTACTGACCACAGCAAGCAGCGTAGGTGATGTTGCTTCGTCTGCCAGTTTCCTGGCAGGTTCCGTCGGCATGGATGTTATCTTTTCAGGAAAATCATCTAGCTATGTCCATAAATATGATGGCAAAGATGTGCGTTTACTCATCAAGTCAAGCAGCAATGAGGAAGATCCGCTCGGCATCTATCGCATTGTAAAATTCAATACGCTGAAAAAACAGCGCCGTATTCAATGGTTTGAATTTGAGCCTGCCGTTTTAGCCTCAGAAGAGGCGCAAAAAAGCGGTTTTTTAAACTTTACAGGACACAAATACGGAGAACAATCTTACTTGCTTACCGTTCCCGCATCGGAAATTGAAAAAGGAGAATATGGGATATTTTTCATGAGTATTATTACAGCTACATCCATTCCCGTGGGAACTTTCAGCATTCAATAGAATCCAATTTTGGAATAGTTTTGTCTTATGAGTACGGCTTCTATAAATATGAGTGGTGATGTGGCGGCTGAGCACCCCGATGTGGTGCACGCATGAAGGAAGTCACCTTTGCGCAGTATACACCGAATCCGCATTTTTCGGTGACACTGCCGGAGAAGTGAGAAAAATAGAGATCTTTACCTAAGATTTCGTATCTTTAAGAATAAAGATTCATACAGAATCACAGGCTCAGGAAATACAGGCGGAAAGCAAAAGAGTCACTATGTTCCGAAGAAGGATTAAAACACTGAGGACAAAGATGCATAAATCCGGAAGCTATGTTCGGGTAAATATAATATGAACCACAAACTGTGTGGAAAAGAAATCTACCGCAAGGATTTTTGTGAGATATTTGGAAAAATGTATCAATGCCTATAGATAATATTTATAGAAAGATGGATAATTTCTATAAAAAAGTTGTCTAAAAACACATATTTCACAACAGGTGTTTTTAGACAAATCTTTGTTGTTAATTAACCTAAATCAGCTATATACACAGTCAGTATTTTATATTGTCAGAATCAATTTATTCTGTCCAAGCATGACGATATCCTTGTATTTTATTCCAATAACCACGAGTAAAATCAGGAACAGCTACAGGAACATTTCCGTTTTCTATTGAAATCCGGGTAAGCTCAGCCATGCAGCACCATTCTGCCAAATCATATACGTCCATATCCAACGGTAATCCATTACGCAGGCAATATACCAGACGGTAATCCATTATATAATCCATTCCACCGTGCCCGCCTACCTTCTTGGCAGCTTCTTCCAATTCCTGATGGATAGGATGTTTATATTTTCTCATCAAGGATTCTTTCACCGTATTGGAAACAGCCGTATGCATATTGAGATTCTCATGGTCAGGCATATCAACGGTCCGGATTTGGTCGGGGCGGAAGCAGTACTCCTCAATGGGATATTTGTTGGCATATCCATTGGTACCTGTCAATTGATACATGCGGCTGTAAGGGCGTGGATTCATTACATCATGTTGAATATGAATCGTTTTTCCCTTTTCGGTACGGATAAAGGTCATGGTATGGTCACCGTTTTGGAAATCCGGTGCGCTTTCTTTCTGGTATTGTTTTACTAATTTCGGACCGGTTACAGCTTTGGTATCCATTGCCACCAACGTTTTCATACGGTCACCACGGTGAATGTCAAGTAACTGACAGGCCGGTCCCATGCCATGGGTGGCATAAATATCACCACGGAAAGCACGGTTATAGTCCAACCGCCAGTTGTTCCAATAGTAAGGCCAAAACTCTTCCAAATTGTGGATATAAGCGCCTTCAACATGCAGAATTTCACCAAACAAGCCTTGTTGTGCCATATTCAATGTGGTCAATTCAAAAAAGTCATATACGCAATTCTCTAATTGCATACAATGCTTACGTGTCTTTTCGGATGTATTTATCAGTGCCCATATTTCGTTCAGTGTCATGGCTGCAGGAACTTCAATGGCTACATGTTTGCCATGTTCCATGGCGTAGACACCCATTTCGGCATGATGTTTCCAGTCCGTTACAATATAAACAAGGTCAATGTCGTCACGGTTGCATAATTGTTTCCAAGCATCTTCCGCACCTGAGTAAGTCGCAGCTTCCGGCATACCGGAACTGACCAGCGTCTTTTGTGCCTTTTCCACCAGTTCAGGACGCAAATCGCACAACGCTTTGATTTGTACACCCGGGATGTGGGTCCAACGCTCCACGGCACTGATGCCACGCATGCCCACCCCAATAAAACCTACACGGACCGTGTCAATTTTAGGTGCTGTCAGTCCAACCGCATCCTGTTGCCCGGCAGGACGTTCGGGTACGGCTATCTGAATGGGTTCATAAGGCTGTTCACAAGTTTTAGGGACTGACGTACAACCAGTAAAGCATAATAAAGCCGTCGCTATTGAAAATAATGTTTTATACGCATATCATGTATTATGTTAGTATTTTAATATTTAAGGAAGAGATGAGATGGACAGCGCAGCCGTTTCCACCCCATCAAATCTTCCCGATTCTTCAATTATTTGTTCAGGAAATTATTCTTGTAAGAAATACGCTGTAATAGTCCATACCTTTTTACTTCCATCGGCAGCGGTGATTTCATATTTGTTGGGTTTGCTCCAGTCCCCCGGTTTACCCAGTACGGCTGCTCCGTCTATGGGTTGAATCATGGCTGCTGTAGAAATATTAAGTGAAACCACTACATTTGACATCGTGAATTTAGGTCTTTCTTCAGCCGGGAAATTGCTGGGAAGCTTGCATTCAAAAGAACTTGTTCCTGTTTCTGCATCCGCCTGAAAATTATCATAACTCAAGGCCGATTGCAGAACTTGTTGTTCACCACTGCCGGGAATGGTTTGAGAACCATAATAACGATGATAAACACCGGCTATGCCGATGATATCTTTGCCTTTATATGTATCCAGATCTTCGAGATTGCTATCCAGGCAAGATGTTGTAAATACAGTCAAAAGTAAGATTGTAATAATATTAAATATTTTTTTCATATTCATTGTCTATAAATTAATGGATTACCAGCCTTTATTTTGTACATGATCCAAACCATAAGCCTCACGGGTATTCAGAAAACTTTGGTTAATTGGCAAAAGATAGCGTTTTTCTGTAAATTTACGCTGGGCGCTATTGTTCAGGGTCATTTGACCAACCAGCAACTTGCTCCGGTCCCGGCTGATGGACATCTTGTATACCGGCCGGTCAAGGTCATAAATGATATCTCCGGCATCACGACCATGATTGGCATATCCGCCATATTTCCCCCAACGCAGATAACTGTAATAAATGTCACCGCCCTCATTAGTCAGCTCACAGTTTCGTTCACGAATATAATCCGCCCACGCTTCTTCTTCTGTAGCGGCAGTAGACTCGCTCAATCCGCCATGTATGGTACGTGTCATGTTCAATGCTTTCACCGCATTGGGCACATCATGTTTCAGCAGATAGGCTTCAGCAAGGTTCATATAGGCTTCTCCCAATCGAACGATATTGAAATGCAATGCCACCTGGCAATTATGGTAAGCTCTGGGTGTAGGGTTTTCAATGTTGCCTTTACGCCAATAATAACCGGTAGTGGTATTGTACCAGCCTCCATCTTCCTTGTCACGGACACCTGCTGAGAGGTTTCCACCCAAATTGAGCTCAACAGTCTCACCAATCCAGGAGCATTTGTCATAAACTATGGCAGTATAGAAACGGCGGTCACGCCCGCTGTACATCAGTTCGCTCAAATCCCGGTCAGCCCCCTTGTTTAACTGATGGTAACGGGTAAAAGTGGGATAGCTTTTGTTAAGCTGGTTTAAATCTTGTGGCGTAGGAATACGGCGTGCATCACCATTTACTTGCTTGTATGCATCCACCTGACCTGCTTCAGTAATACTGGAAGGGTCAAGTACGGTTACGTTATTTTTATATTGGGAAGTTTCATACCAAGGCATTGCCTTACCGGTTTCCTCATCGGTCACAAGAAACTGGTCAACCAGGTCTTGTGTGGGAAAGTAAATGGCCCAGCCTTCGAATGTCTGCCCATTTGCCTGTTTTAATGCTACCGGCGATTGGGAATTGATCACGTTATCGGTGGAAACATTCGGATAAGTACGCATCAGTTCTTCAAAACTGGAGACATACGTATTTTCTTTTTCACGGTAATATCCCCAGAGAATTTCCGGATTATATAAATCCGTTTCGTTGAAAAGACCGTTTGAATTGCTTAACTCAACCCCACTATTGCTGATCACATCATCGGCAGCTGTAATAGCCACGTCCAGATAAGAGGCATCACCGGTATAGGCATAGGCTTGCAGGGCGGCTCGGCTCAGTAAAACTCCTGCCGCCCAACGTGTTGGCAAACCAGAAGCATTCTCGATCGGCAGGTCGTTTGCCGCAATTTGCAAATCTTCTATGATTAACTTGTAGCTTTCCGATACATCCTCGGTCATCGGAATATTGACAGCCTCAGGATTCTCAACTGTAAAGACTTCTTTTACAGGTACAAAACGTCCCATTTTACGTGCCTGGTCAAAGAAAATCATACCACGCATCAAGTTTCCATGTGCCTTTAGCTCTATCTTTTCTGTTTCGTTTAAGGTAGAGCTGTTTTGCACATTGGTAATAATCATATTGACTTTACGTAACAAGCCAAAACGGTTGACTCCCCAATCATTGCCTGTGCTCAATCCCAATTCTGTGGCTACATTGTCAATACCCTCGCCAACCTGTGAGCAGAGCACACCGTTGGGAGTTCTTGCTTCCCAGGAAATGCTGGATCCACTGCCGGCATATCCGCTATTAATTACTGCATCATAGGTGGAGTTGATAAAACCTTCCACGGTGGCTTTGCTGCCCCATACGGTCTCATCATCAAAACTTGTTGTCGGGCGTGTATCCAGCGTGTCGATGCAAGAGTTCAGTATCATAAGGCTGATACCCAATATTCCATATTTATATATATTTCTCATCATACAATTATTTAAAATCCTAAATTTAAAGTCAATGCTATGGTTCTTTCAACCGGATAACCGTAATAGTTGGTATCGGACGGTTCCGGATCCATTCCATATTTGGTCGCTTGCGAAATGGTAAAAATATTCTGACCGGATATGCCCATCTTACAACGGGTCAGCCAAGAGACATTTTTCAGCAGGCTGTATTTAAAATCATAGCCGAACTGAAAGTCCTTCATACGCAGGTAAGCACCGTTAATCAGCCAAAAGTCACTGCTTGCGTAGTTGTTATTCTGATTCAAGGCTGTATTTGCCATCAGACGCGGGTATTGTGCGTCACGGTTATCCGGAGTCCAAAAGTCTGTTTGATAATCGTAAGCCACTGGCATGCCGTAGGTCTGGCCGGTCTGCATACCCAAACTACCTGCAACATACATATTAAATTTGGTAGATCCTTGGAACAGGGCACTCAGATAAAAGCCCTTATAACTCATATTTAAATTGATGCCGAATTGTCCACGCGGCTTGCCTGATTTTCCCAAACGGCGTTTGTCCGCATCAGTAATCTGACCGTCGCCATTCGTATCCTGATACTTTATATCGCCAGCTGTAAGATAACCAGAATTCAAGGCACCGGTAAAACCTACCGAATTGTAAACGTCCTCAGCACTTACGTAATATCCTAAGTTATGATACAGCAGACCGTAATATCCTTTATTCTGCTGAGTCCGTTGATATGGATTCATCACGGATGACTCACCTTCACTTTCATCCAGGGCCATCAGTTCATCAAAGTAGGTGAGATTGGCTGACACATCGTACTTAAAGTCACCGATATCATCTCTCCAGCCCAGTTGAAGTTCAAATCCGGCACGACGGTGTTCACTATCCGATTTTACCCTGGGCAGCCCTACGCCCAAGGCGGTATTGAGATAACTGTCACCACGCGGAGCCACCAAATAGCCCTTTGTCGAGTAGTAAAAATAATCAAATGAGCCATAAAGGCGGTTGTTCAAGGAAGCAAAGTCAAAACCGAAGTCCATCTGTCTGGTGGTATACCATGTCAAGTCCGGAGAAGCCAAGTCTCCTTCTGTAAATCCGGGAGTATATTTTCCGTTAACAACATAGGCATAAGGATTATAACTATAGGTGGTCATATATTGGAAACGGCCCGCAGACTCATCCAGACCGGTTTCACCATAAGAGAGGCGGAGCTTCAATGAGTTCAGGATATTTTTTTCTACCAGTGGTTGCATGAAGCCTTCCTCCGTCACCACCCATCCTAACGATCCGCTGAAAAAAGCGCCCCAGCGGTTGCCGGGTGCAAACCTGTCAGAACCATCATAACGTATGCTTCCTTCCGCGTAATATTTATTGGCATAATTATATTTCACCTGCCCGATCCAAGCAGCGCGTCCCAGTTCGGCTTCACTACCGCCATTGGTTTGGGAATTGGCATCACCAACCTCAATCTGATCTATGTCAAATGTATAGTTGGTACGCTTCCCCCAATAACTGTCACCCCATTCATAGTATTGCTCAAAACCTGCCAAAGCCGACAATGAATGTTTGCCGAACAGATTGGCATACTCTATAAATGCCTGATTGGTGAATGAATAGCCTGACCCGTTAGTCACACTAAGTTCGGGTTTGTTGGCATAAGTGGCTTCTTGTGAATCCCAATCATATTGGGCGGCATCTTTACGCCAACTTTTATTCTTGGAACCGTAATAGCGATAATTGCTGGCTGCACGTACCTTCAGACCTTCCACCCAAGGCACTTCCCAGACCACTTCGCCACGACCGTTGATCACATTGTCAACATTACGGTTATAACCAGCATCTTTGGCTGTTTCCGCCACCGGATTATCAGTCAGGTTATAGGGAAGTCCATACTTGTTGACACCCGGATAAGTGGAGGGCCGGTCGTTTATGTGTGAGAAAACCGCATAATAATTGCTCGCCGTGGAGGTATTGGGATGGGTGGTCTTTTGCCAATAACCGTCAATGGTTGCATTAATGCGCAGACCGATGGACTCAATGAACGAAGACTGTGCCAAACGGAAATTCGTGCGTTTCATCCAGTGGTTGTCGTTTTTATAAAGCGAATTCTGGTCGATATGTCCCAAAGAAACATAATACTGGTTGTTTTGTGATCCTCCGGTTACACGTATCGAATGCTTACTTTGTGGAGCCCAGTCATTCAACACTAATTTACGCCAGTCAGTATTGGCAAAGTTCAACGGATCGCTACCGGTGCGAAAAGCCTCCAACGCTTCTTCACTGTACATAGGTTCGGCACCATCATTGGCACGGGCAATGTTGGCATAGACAGCACGGTCATAAGACCCCATTTTTTCCGGCCAGATAGATGGCTGTGAAAAACTCATGTTGAAATCGTATTCAACTGTGGGCTTGCCTTCCTTTCCACGCTTGGTAGTCACCTGAATAATACCGTTGGTAGCCCGTGAACCGTAAACTGCCGTTGCCGAGGCGTCCTTCAATATTGACATTGCCTCAATATCATCCGGACTTAAATTTTGGAAGTCGGCAGCAGAGCGGATAACCCCGTCAATCACATAGATGGGAGCTCCTCCTCCACGGATACTGATGCTGGGAGTTGAATTGATACCACCTCCGCTGGCTTGCACAATCAAGCCGGGGGCACGCCCTGCCAGACCTTGTGCAATGTTGGTAACAGGAATATTTGCCATTTGGTCAGTCTTTACCGTTGATACAGAGGCAATCAAGTCACGTTTGGTAGTACTGCCATAACCTACAACTACCACTTCATCCAAAGTTTTGGAATCTTCTTTCAAAATGATTTTTAAAGGTTTTCCATTCCACACAACTTCCACATTTACATAACCTACATATGAGGCAACAATAATATCACCTTTTTTTACATTAGGAATACTAAAGTCACCATCCAGTCCGGTTATAGTTCCGTTGGTTGTACCTTTGACAACCAATGATGCACCAATAACGGTCTCACCGTTTTGATCCACCACGATGCCTGTGCATACATTATTCTGTTGCGCAGAATACATGCCCGTAGTTGCTGCATAAGGTGCGGCTTGAGGATATCCGGTAGAAAATCCAGATAAAAGCAACATCACGCTTATCAGCTTTAGTTGATTTTTTTTCATAGATTTAATATTAAAAATGTATTTGAAACAATTTGGTTTTGATTGGTGAATTGTAGAAATGGTTTTTAAATAGTTTTTTTCATAGATTAAATATTTAAGTTAATATGTTAACAAATTAGTTTTTTAAAAAAGGTTATTTTGATATTTATATGCAAATATATAAATACATTTAATAAAAAAGTTATTTTCCTGCATTTTTTTGGAAATATTTTTTAGCAAGAGTCAAATTGTTTAAGATTTTAATGAGGTATGTTTTTCTGTTATATAAGTTTCCAATATAATTTTTCATAAAGAGTTGCCACCTTGCAACGGCTAAATACTAAGAATGCAATGTTGCTTATTAGGACAGGAATGACATGGAAGCAGACATTATTTGTTCAGTGCTGGTTATGAGATATTTAAGCGGAAGGAATACTTGCTTTTTATCATTGGCAAATGTATATTTGGCTGTGTGTGGGCTGACGCGGACATTGCAGCCGGTCTTTTCGCCTGTGCGTTTCAGGCTGCTTTCTATGTTCCCCACATCCCCTACGGGAAATAGGGACAGCAGTAAAAATATGATAGAGAGAACAGCTGTGACCTTGTTTTTTTTGCCTATTCCTTTTTTTATGATTCCCTTATATCAACCCCAGTCTCTGAACGAACTGCATGATTATAACTGGCTTATCAAGACTTTGAGCAGGAAATGTAAATATCCCGTTGCCCAGCAAAAAAGGAACAAGGGTTGTGTTTTACAGGTGGAATATACTGTGAACCCGGAAGGCTACATCAGCCATGCTACGGTACTTAACCAAGCACCCCGTGCATTCCGAAAGTCAGTGATGCTGGTTTTTCAATCGCTACGGAATGTACCCACTGTCCTACGTCACGGGAAAAGCACTCTCAGCACCTAATTCTGGCTGGATAACATGAAAAAATCCCCTAAAGCAGATGTAATCATTATCGGGTATTCCTGGGATGACAAGCCTGTCTTGATGATATAGATGAGTAGAATGTCGTTTGTCTGAAATAAAACCAGCCATCCGTTATCAGCTTTTCGTTAAAATACGTATCTTTACCGAAAAACCATCCATATGCAGCCTATGAGAACGCTAATATCTTTTTGCCATGCAGTCCTATCAGGGCTTCCGTCAGTCGTGTCGACGCTTGCCATACTACTTTTATTGGCAGGATGTCAGCATAAATCAGTTATAATCCACCGTGAAAACGGTTGGTATCATGTAACGGGTAGCCCCAATGACAGCCTTTCTTTAGATCCTATCGTTACTACGAAAGATTTCATTTCTCTGAAAGTGGAGAATTATACTGGCAAATACGCGCTAAGAGGACAACTTAGCCAATATAAAATAAAAAAGTGGGCAAAAGAGACAGAAAAAGCCATCGGTCATCGAATTGCCTTCCTGTTTAATGACTCGATTCTGACCACAGTATGTGTAAATAAAAAAAACGAAAACGGTATATTCGAGATAATATCAACGTTTGATCAACGGTTGCCATACATTTGCAGACAATTAAGGCAAGAAAAAATTGACTCTATAGAATCTCTTTTCAAGGGGTGGGATAAAGATTCTCTCTTTTATGCCGCTTCATCTGAATACAGGGATTCTGTGAGAATGGCAATCGATTATTGGCAGGCAAGTGCGTGGGTACAACTGATAACTAAACCCAATGAACATTATTGGTATAGCATAACAGACTCTTGTGAATATAAAAGACTGGAAAAAGCATTGAAAGATGAGCTTAGTCTTCCTGGTATCAGCAGTAAGTCTTCAGACTGGATAAAATCTAAAGCCTATCAGGAATACAAATTATATCTTAACCATAACCCAGAATATATCAATTTGATGTTCAATGGTTTCCTTTTCAAGAATCTTAAGGGATTATACGGATATTTGGTAGATGATATTATTCAAACCAAATATCCCTCTGCTCCAAGTATAAGAAGATATGTAGAAAAGACTGACAATTTTGATGATGAAAGATTTGCAGTTTACCATTGGCAGCGCAAGGTCTGGCTTTTAATGAATAAAGAAAGACAATCTATAGATCATACTGCCGATTCATGTCATTCACATAAAAGCTTGACACTTACTGATATTCCTTCTGCCAAATCTGAAACTCAACCCTCAACGGAAGAAGCAATTGACCAAAGAGCTGGTCAGCAAGTAATAGAAGCTTTGAGTAAAGCATATGGCACGGATTTAACAGTTATCGGTGATTTCTTGGACAGTCCGCGTTGTCCTGCATTCTTGGAAGGAATGTTTTTTGACGGTTCTACACTGGTCTTCCAAGTGAGAGGAGATACCACAGTAGCACAGCGCACACTGGAAGCAGCCGCAAAAAGCGGTGCTTTCCGGCTGGAGCCTGCTACAGCTGAAAGTTTTACCCAAAAACAGCTGAAAGAAATCATGAATACCATTCGCAGCAAACATGATAAGCTGGCAGATTTATCCTTGAAAAACAATATGATAAGCTGGGGAATGGGTAGCCAGCATATTTACGTAACTTTTATTATGAATACTCCGGAAGCCAGAAAAGCTTTTCGAGAAAAGATTATTGATTCACCAGCTGTGCTATTTGATGGAACTGCAGATAAGACACCTAACGATTACATCGGTGTCAGCGATACTTTGGGCATCTTGCTACAATCTGACTATCCGGTCTATTCCACTCAAAGCAAACAAGTTACTTTTGTTTTGGTCAATCACAGCCAAGTAACGTTAGAATCCGGTGAATCTTATTACATCACTTACGAAGATGGACAAGGCGTATGGCGAAATCTGCCCATTCATACCATATTTAATTGTGTAGCCCATATCATTGGCCCGGGAAAAAATAAGCATTTATACGGTTCTTTGTACCCAGAAATACATCACAACAAGCCTGGAAGATACCGTTTCTTCTATCCCGTTACTTTTACGGACACCGGAAGAGACGTTACTCTGATGGCGGAATTCAGACTGACAGACAATCCAAAAGAATTGGCAGAAGGACAGAAGGAAAAGAGACCTGCCGTACCCTCTACCCAAGATAACCGCCCAGCTGGAGCTATAACAACGTTTGTACCAGAAGTTCCGACGGATGACAACCACCTTTTTCAAGTAGTAGAATGCATGCCTGAATTTCCCGGAGGGATGAAAGGTTGTCTGGATTTTATACAGACCGAAATGTGCTATCCTGAAGAAGCCAAGAAAGCAGGCATTCAAGGGCGGGTAATCCTGCAATTCATCATCGAGAAAGACGGCACGCCCGCCCAGCCTCGAATTGTACGTAGTATTCATCCCTTGTTGGATAAAGAAGCCTTGCGAATCATCCGACAAATGCCGAAGTGGATACCGGGAAAACAAGATGGGAAGCCCCAACGGGTACTTTATACCATTCCGGTTCCGTTTCAGTTACCTAAATCGTAAACACACCATTGTTTGATTTTAATTCAATATGCACATGAAACGCTTCTTGATATCCTTCATATTACTTGGATGCTTCATCCAACTGAAGCACCGAAAAGAACAGCCAACGATACCATTCTGTTGTTGGAGAACAAAATATGGAGAGCAAAATTCCCATCTGAAAAATCTTATACACAAAAGATTGAATTCCGAGATTGTGTATTATATGAGATTTTTACTCAAAAGAAAAGAAGGTCACAATGAGAGATTCTTATCATATTTGTGGAGATATTATCAAAACTTATTACAACAAGGTTTGCTGTTTTTATTGGCATTATTATTTGGATGCAACAATACGGCTGATAATAACCAAACTATTGCCAATACTCAAAAAGTGGAAGTTAAGTCTATTAAAGAGTATGTGAATGATAATGATTTCATTGCAATCACTCCAGATGTATATGCAAACCAGGTATCACATTCTTTAATTTCGATAGAAGAGCAACAGAATTTGGAAAATCAGATGATTGCTGCTACTTATCGCTTTTACAAGCATTGTATCCAAGACGATAAAGGACGTATTTTCTGCAATTTAACTTGCGGTAAAGATATAAATATATCAGAAGAACTGTTTCAAAGAAAAATGAAAGATATTGAGGAAACTAATAAATATGTAGAGAAGCACCTAAAGGCTGGCACAAAGTATCGTGTTGGTAAATTGGATGAAAAGTATTTGAATAGTCTTTTAAACTATGAAGCAAAATGAAATATTTGCTATTGACTCTGCTATCTATATATAGCATAAATATATATCGTGCAGAAATTGTTCCGGAATTTTCTGTAAATGAATAGGGGAGTCGTGAAACCCGCCCCCCTTTGTCTAGTGTTGATTTTTAGATATTTAAATAACATAAAAATAAAATATTTGTTTGTATCGCTAGTAAAACATTTAGGAAAGCTATCGAAATTATAGGCAGACACCATATAACTGATTAAAGAAAAGAGTGGATGCTTGTCCGGCAAGCCCAGTAAAAGCATCCACTCTTTTTTAGTTGCTCAGGCGGAACATTCCGCCGATCTTCTCACGCATCCTGTCCGTGTCCTCACCGATTTTTGGATTGATCAGCTCGGCGTAGACCTGCGTGGAGATGATGGTCTTGTGCCCGAGGACTTTCTGCAGGGTTTCAAGCGGCATGCCCTTGCTCAGGGCCAGGGTCGCAAAGGTATGACGTCCGACATGCGGGCTGACGCGGACACTGCAGCCGGCCTTCTTGCCGATACGTTTCAGACTGTCCTCCATACTCCCTATTTCCCCCACGGGGAACACCCTGTCCGGAGAAACCTTGAATTCGTTCACCCCCCTGTATTTCTCGATCAGCTCGACGGCTATCGGGAGCAGCTTGACAACATAGGGTGCCTTGGTCTTCACACGGTTTCCAACCAGCCAGGTGTTCCCGTCCGAATCCGTGTGGACATTCCGGTAAGAAAGTTCCTTCAGGTCGGCATGGGCCAGGCCGCTGAAGCACATGAAAACAAACATGTCCCGGATGGCCTGCTGCCGCCTGTAGCTCAGCTTGACGCTGATAACGCGTTGCAGGTCCTCCTCCGAGAGGAAAGGACGTTTCTTGTATTCCGGCTTGCACACGAACTTCTTGAACGGGTGCTTGTGGATCCATCCCTCGTCCATTGCCAGATACATCAGCCATTTCAGTGTGTTGACGCGCTCGAAGGCCGTTGACTTGGCCAGCCCGCGCACGGAAAGCATCCAGTTGTAATAGTTCTTGATGAAATCCATGTCCAGCGACATCAGGGGGATATCCTCCGTACCCAACTTGTCCTTCAGGTAACAGGACAGGCACCTGTATTCGTCCACCAACCCCCGGTAGGTGCTTTGGGCTTTCGTCTTGCCGATCTGCCGTTTGTAATCCCGGATCTGGATATTGAAGATCTCCATCAACGAATGGATCTCCTCGCCAAAGCCGTTATAGCGGTCATAGACCTTCTTGGCTGTCAGGAACGAATCGTGGTCCGAGAGATATTGATAGTGCTTGCCGATCTGTGCCTTGATGTTCTCCAGCTCCCGGTTCAGCCGTCTTGCCTCCTCGGATTTGCCTTTGGCACAGTTGCCTTTGGCATCCCAAAGGGCAAGGGGAACATCACGCTTGCAGCTGAAACTCGCCGTCGTTCCGTTGACGGTAATACGCCCCATGACAGGGACACGGCCATTTTTTATGGCCTGGTTCTTGGTGTAGAACAGAACTCGAAAGGTACTCCTCATAACTCAATTATTTTTGTTACAAAATTACTATTTGTCGAGTTGTTTTAAACTATGAAGAATAATGCAAGCGATTGAAAAATAGCCGCTTATATTGTCTGTTTTATAAACTTGGACAAGGTAACGATTAGGTAACGTAACTCATGCTCAAATGTGCTTTTTGCAGCGTCGTTTTTCAAATGGAAGTGAAAAACAATCCCATTAATTCGCTGAATTCAAGCGGTGTGTCGCCATTATGCAACTATTTCTAAAAATCTCCGACTTTTTTAAAAAAGGCCCTGTTCTTTTCAAAAAAGATCCGGTTCTTTTCGGAAAACGAACTTATGTTTTTCCAACCATACACTACAATAAATTATCCGCCATTATAGGATAACACGGTGATTTCTTTTCAAAACTTCCTCTATTCCAATTCAAGGGGAAATTTCACTATCTGCTCGTCAGCATTGACATCCAAACCGAATAACATACCGGCAGCCTCATCTACATAAATACCGGCAATAGGACGATCCAATACATAGGTTTTCACCACATCGCCCTCGTGGGTGGATATACGTAATATTTTACCACCCTGCTGATAGGCATCGGCCAACTTCATAATATCCTTAAATTTACGACCGTCATAAATGGTATAAATGTATTGGTCAGTCACCTGCACATCATAATAACAGATTCTCCCCGCCGGAAGTCCATACCCTTCAGGACTCACTTTAAATTGGGGTTCACCATCCCCACCCAATTCTCCTATATGCTTTTGTGAAGCCATGCTATAAATATCGAGCCTATCTCCAAACTGAGTGACAGAAACCAATATCTTCTTATCAGGACTGAATGATACAAAACTGTTCCAGCCTTGAGCCACAGCAGGCGCACTTTCTCTCAACAGTTCCGGATCGGACACAGGTATCTGCTCGGATTTACGAAGCAATTCGCCGGAAGAGAGTGAAGCCCAACTGAAACGGTTCTCACCGGAATAATCGGGGATAACAACAGTAGAGGCATCCTTCAAATCAAAATCAAGGGAACGGAACAAGCGCTTATCCAACAAAATATCCTTTTCCTGTTTGGGAGTTTTCCCCCCGGCTATACCGCTATATTGATACATCCTGCCCTTGCCGTCATCAAGCACCCACACCGTGTCCTGCCCTGCAAAACGGATATTCGCCGCATAAATGGACTCACCCGGACCTTCCCCACGCTTTCCAAAAGAAGACTGATATTGAAAATCGGGATAAGTAAATACATGATAATAGTAATCGGCATTGTGCAAATCCAATATCACCGCCTTGTCACCCTGTACACGCATACGATAGGCATACCGGAACAGAGCCGTATCAATGGGAACAATCTCCCCTTTCAGAACTTCTCCCTTCCGCACCGCTTCTTCTATGATTGACTCACTGGATACCTGCTGTTGGTGGCGTTGCCCGGTACACGCCACCAACAAAGGGAATAAAACGCATAATAGTTGTTTGTTTTTCATTTGATTTCTATATTTACTTATCTGGCACAAAGTAAAACAAACTATTCATAAAAACAAGAAGAAACAACCTTAGATTTACCTTAAATCTTCATTTTAGATTCGTCATAGACATCTCTTTTTCACGAGTAGATTTTCATTTCTTCCCATTTCATCGAAGTTCAGATACTTTGCCATTTACTAAGTGCAAACATTTCAAAACAGCTCGGACAGACATACCCATAGAACAAGAAATACATCACAATAAATTCCATTTTCCACAAAATAGGTTTATATGATGAAAATCACTATCTTTGTTCTATGAATAGATTGGTTATAGTAGGATGTGGACGACTTGCTGAAATTATAACAAACGCAGTTGTCAAAGGAATGTTGCCCGACTATGAATTAGTAGGCGTATATTCGCGTACGGCATCAAAGGCCGAACACATTGCGAATAAAATGAGGCAACACGGAAAAATGTGTGCAACCTGTCACACTTTAAAAGAACTGTTGGAGTTAAAACCTGATTATCTGGTGGAATCAGCCTCGCCTGCCGCAATGAAAGAACTGGCCTTACCCACCTTGGAAAACGGAACTTCCATTATCACCCTATCCATAGGAGCTTTGGCAGACACCTCTTTTTATGAGAAAGTCAAAGAAACGGCCAAGGCAAACGATACACGGGTTTACTTGGTATCCGGGGCCACCGGAGGATTTGATGTATTAAGAACCACCTCTTTGATGGGAAATGCTACAGCTCGTTTTTTCAATGAAAAAGGACCTGATGCTTTGAAAGGCACATCGGTTTACAAGGAAGAGCTGCAACAGGAAAAACGCATTGTCTTTTCCGGCAATGCAACAGAGGCAATAAATGTTTTTCCAACCAAAGTAAATGTATCTGTCGCAGCCTCATTGGCTTCCGTAGGACCGGACAATATGCAGGTATCCATACAGTCCACCCCTGGATTTACAGGTGATACTCAAAAAGTGGAAATCAAAAATGAACAAGTACACGCAGTAGTAGAAGTGTACAGCGCCACATCAGAGATTGCAGGATGGTCTGTAGTGAACACCCTGCTCAATATCACTTCACCCATTGTATTCTGACAAATTGGCCAGCACCTTCTCGCTCAGGCGGTCAAACGCCTGGCGGGTACGGCCGGTTGATACTTGCATACAACGCACATGCGGATGGGTAAGCAATGCCGTACTCCCCAATGCTCCTAATGTATCACAAAAACAAAGATTATCTTCCTCCAACCATCGGGTAAACGAAGATTCATCCCACGCAGGTGACAATCCTGTGTTAAATAGTATCTTCCTATTTCCAAGTGCCTTGAACTCTGCCTCATGCAACAAAACCGTATTCTTATTCAAGCAACAGCATACCACTTCACTCCATGTCAAAAGTTCATTCAAAGGCATAAAACGATAACCTTTCGCACCGGCTTCTTTTTTTTCACTACGGGCATAATAAGCTATATCCGCACCAAAAAACTTCATTGCATCCGCTATCATACCACCAGATTTTCCTAAGCCTACAATACCCACTTTCAAGCCGGTAATCTCCCGGGGAATCCCTTCCCACGGCTTCTGACCGAATCCATGAAGACAACGCACCAGTTCGCTGACTACATATTCTATTACCCCTTCATCACCATAGTCACGAATACCTGTCACCGTAATACCGCGTTCATTAGCATAACGGATATCCACATTCGCACTTTCGGGAGAGTATAGTGAACAACACATACCGATATACCGGACATTCGGACATCTCTCTAAAATATACCGGTTTATTTGTGATGTATAACTTAACAATACAGCATCCGCATCTCCGATCCGAGCAATAATCTCATTATCCCCCGCCGGAATATCAGAGTACATAACAACCTCATCTGCAAAAGAATATAACGCTTTTTCTGCTGACAGAACCAGACTGACAGGTTCTATTGCTACAAGTTTCTGAAACATAGTATTTTTAATTTGACTGGTAAAGATAGTAAAAAATGCGGCAAAGAGACTTTTTTCATCCAAGATTGTTTATTTTTGCATCCAAAACGAAAAAATTAAAAGAATAATGGGAGCAGGAAAATGGATTGGTGGTATTCTGGGATTCATGACTATGGGACCACTGGGAGCTTTGGCCGGATTTGCCTTAGGCTCATTGCTGGATGGAAACAACGGACTTTTTGGCAATACATACGAAAAAGGACAGGCGGAAGCCGGAAACTATGACGAAGGCCAGCGGAATAGCTTTTTATTCTCCATGTTGGTTATGGCGTCTTACATCATCCGTGCAGACGGACGCATCATGCACAGCGAAATGGAATATGTACGCCAATTCTTAAGAATGAATTTCGGCGAAGAGGCAGTCATCCAAGGAGAACAGATTTTGCTGAATCTTTTTGAACAGCGCAAACAGATGGAGCGTCAAAACCCGATGGCATTTAAAAATACCATCCATGAATGTGGTGCACAGATTGCCGCGAACCTGCCTTACGAACAACGGCTGCAATTGTTGGACTTTCTGGTAAACATAGCCAAAAGTGACGGAAGCGTATGCTCTGAGGAAATAGCAGCATTAAAAGAAGTGGCACAATGCATGGAACTGTCGCCCAAAGAAGTGGAATCCATGCTGAACTTAAGCGGAAACTCATTGGAAGAAGCTTACAAAGTACTTGAAATTGACCCGTCCGCCACCAATGAGGAAGTACGTACAGCCTATCGCCGTCTGGCATTAAAACATCACCCTGACCGTGTTGCTACATTGGGTGAAGATGTGAAAAAAGCGGCAGAAGAGAAGTTCCAACAAATTAATAACGCTAAAGAACGAATTTATAAAGCCAGAGGAATAAAGTAAAAAAGAATATTTCGTGAAAACAAGAAGGAGGTGTGTCCATCCCTTAGGGATTTTTGACCACCTCCAACAACAAATTAAAACTCACTGGTAAAATGGAACTTAATATGCTTGAAGTCCATTTGTGCCATTTGAAGTACATAATTGCTATCAGCCAAGAATACATCCCTTCCTTCACGATCCTTGGCCATATACTGATATTTACGTTTTTTGAAAGCTTCCAGTTCTTCCGGGTCATCACTTTCCACCCAACATGCCTTGTATAGGCTGATAGGCTCCCATCGGCATTTTGCATTATATTCATTTTCCAGACGATACTGGATCACTTCAAACTGCAACTGCCCTACCGTACCGATAATCTTACGTCCATTAAACTGATTGATAAATAACTGTGCCACACCCTCATCCATCAACTGGTCAATACCTTTAGCCAATTGTTTCTGTTTCATAGGGTCAGCATTCTCAATGTATTTAAACATCTCGGGCGAAAAACTGGGAATTCCACGGAAATGAAGTTTCTCACCTTCAGTCAGCGTATCACCGATCTTGAACGTTCCGTTATCCGGCAAACCGATGATATCTCCCGCCCAAGCCTCGTCTACTGTTGTTTTACGCTGTGCCATAAACTGAGTGGGAGAAGAAAAACGCATCGTCTTGTCATGACGTACATGATAATAAGGAGTATTACGGGAAAATTTGCCCGAACAAATTTTACAAAATGCAATACATGAACGATGATTAGGATCGATATTAGCTGTGATCTTAAAGACAAATCCGGTAAATTTCGGTTCATCGGGTTCCACCTCACGTTCTTCTGTCTTGGTAGGACGGGGGCTCGGAGCAATTTCCACAAATGTATCCAGCAGTTCCTGTACACCGAAGTTATTCAATGCCGACCCGAAAAATACAGGAGCCATCTCGCCTTTCAGGTACTCCTCCACATTGAATTCAGGATAAACACCGTCAACCAGTTCCAGTTCTCCGCGCAATTTTTCAGCCAAAGGAGCACCGATCTGGTTGTCTAGTTCTTCCGTATTGATATCAACCTCCACTTTTTCTGTTACCACCTGTTTGGAAGGTTGGAAAAGATTCAGTTTATGTTCATAAAGGTTATACACACCTTTGAAACGGGGACCGCTTTCAATAGGCCACGTCAGAGGACGTACATTGATAATGAGTTCCTCCTCCAGTTCATCCAACAAATCAAACGGATCTTTCGCCTCACGGTCCATTTTGTTGACAAATATGATTACCGGAGTATTACGCATACGGCATACTTCCATCAGCTTACGTGTCTGCGTTTCCACACCTTTCGCACCATCCACCACAATAATGACACTATCTACGGCTGTCAAAGTACGATAAGTATCCTCGGCAAAGTCCTGATGGCCCGGAGTATCCAGAATATTGATTTTATAATCATTGTAATCAAACTCCATCACAGAAGTGGTCACAGAAATACCACGCTGCTTTTCAATGTCCATCCAGTCGGATGTGGCGGTCTTCTTTATCTTATTACTCTTTACGGCTCCGGCCACCTGTATCTGTCCGCCAAAAAGTAACAATTTTTCAGTTAGAGAGGTCTTACCGGCATCCGGATGCGCTATAATCGCAAACGTCCGTCTTCTTTCTATTTCACTATTCATATTTTATTATGCATTTAATTCTTTGATACATGCTTCCAGACTCTCTTCCCAATGAGGAATCTCAATGTTATAAGTAGTTTTAATCTTGGTCTTGTCCAATACGGAATAATGGGGACGGGGAGCCTTTGCCGGATATTCATTTGTATGCAGGGGACTGACCTTACAGGTCGTGATACCGGCAATACGATGGATAGCCTTGGTAAAATCATACCAGGAACATACTCCTTCATCACTGAAATGATAAACTCCCGGAACCACTCCCTTATAAATGGCTGTAAAGATAGCACGTGCCAGATCACGGGCATATGTCGGTGTACCAATCTGATCAAAGACCACACCCAAAGTTTCCTTTTCCTTTCCCAGACGGAGCATCGTTTTTACAAAATTATTCCCAAAAGTGGAATAAAGCCATGCGGTACGGATAATCATTGTTTTTTTGCAATACTCCAATGCATTCGTTTCACCGGCCAGCTTGGTCTTGCCGTAAACAGAATTGGGACAAGGAACATCCCCCTCATTATAAGGAAGATGTTTCGTGCCATCGAACACATAATCCGTTGATATCTGAATAAACTCACCCCAGTTGGCTTCAGCCGCCTTCGCCAGATAGCTCACTGCGTTCTTATTCAGCTTGGTGCATAACTCTATATCATCCTCTGCCTTATCTACCGCCGTATAGGCCGCACAGTTCACTATGACATGAATATTATTCTCTTTTACGAAAGTCATCACCGCCTGCTCATCACAAATGTCCAATTCGGCTACATCCGTAAAAAAACAAGTATATTCCTTGTATTCAGCCGATAACACACGCATTTCATTTCCTAATTGACCGTTGGCACCAGTCACCAATATATTCTTCATTTCTATTTCATTTATTAGAATTCCAATTCTCCTTTTTTATCCTCTATATAGTAGTTTGACAACATAGCCAGCAATGTCGAGATTGCTTCTTGTGCCTTTCTTGTTTCCTCACTGATTTCTTTCTTTTGCAATTTCAACAATAAGATACCATAAAGCGCCTCAAAACAAGTTTCCAGTTCAGGCTCCTCTTTATCCGCACCTTTAGCGCGTAACTCTACAATATAAGGCAATACTTTATAATAAGCAGAATTATAATAAGGAAACTTAGGGGAACGCAATAACTGCAAATGAAGGTCGGTAAGCCAAGTTATAATGTTTTTATTAATCTGCAAATGGCCTTTTTCCATAATCCCTTCATGACGCATCATCTCAATCAAATCCATATACCACTGGGTGAGTTCCGCTTTCTGCTCTTCCGTTAACGGATAAGGAGCTATGATGGTGCTTTTTATCTTTTCCATATCACAGCCGTTGGCACGGATTAAATCCTCTATCTGCCACATATATATAAGATACTCGGCTATATTCTTTTCTTTTAACTGCTTGGAAACGAACATACTTTTTAAATTAAAATTGATAATTAAAAAATTAAAAAACCAACGTATGATACACAAGATATGTTTCTTTGTCAGTACATCGTTTTTCCTAAAATAGTATAAATGAAACCTGCGACTGAAATCAGCATCACTACAATACCAATCACACGGTTCAAAATCCAAATGCCGCGTAAATTAAAACGGGTGCGTACTTTATTGACAAAATACGTAATTCCGAACCACCAGAGAAGAGCCCCCAATACAATAGCCAAATACCCTACCAGTTGAAAGCCTATGGGACTGCCCGGCATCACAAAAGAAAAACGGGCAAACAAACCTATAAACAGGAATATAATGAGGGGGTTGGAGAGAGTCACAAAAAAAGCAGTAACAAAATTATGAAGATAACTGCCCGGGGTAGAAGATACAGGACGGATAGACTGGACAGGATTACTACGGAAAGTATAAATACCGAAAAAGAACAGCATGATACTGCCGATAATTTGTAACAAAACTTGGTTCTTTGCCAAGAAATCATCCATAAAACTCATGCCATAACCTGTAATCAAGGCATAGCCTATATCACTAAGGGCAGCTCCCAGACCGGTAACAAATCCATACCATCGTCCCTTGTTCAGTGTGCGCTGTATACAAAGTACCCCAACAGGACCTAACGGCGCAGAAACCACTACACCGACGATAAGCCCTTTCACCAATAAATCGAGTATGGTTACTTGTTCTATCCAATTCATGCTGCAAAGATGCTACTTTTTTACGAAAGTACCTATATTTACGCTCAAAATTCTTTCATACCCCGTCTCTTTTATATAACTTTGCACCTTATTAATAGACCCTTGATATTAGAACTAGTTTTCAATTAACAAAACAACTATAAAAGTGCTATGATTCTATTTTTCAGAACACCCACTAAAAGTGTAATAGCAACAGAAGTCAGCCAGGAACTGGCTTCTGAGGATATTCAGAAATTAAGCTGGCTTTATGGTGAAGCCACTGTAGAGAACGAAGAGAACCTGAAAGGTTGCTTCATCGGACCGCGTCGGGAAATGATTACTCCCTGGAGTACAAATGCTGTAGAAATCACTCAGAACATGGGTCTTACAGGTGTCTTACGCATTGAGGAATATTTCCCTGTAAAAGACGAAAACGCCGAGTACGATCCTATGCTGCAACGTATGTATAAGGGATTGAACCAGGAGATTTTCACAGTCAACATCAAACCCCAGCCGATTGTTCACATCGAGAACCTCGAAGAATACAATGAAAAAGAAGGTCTGGCACTTTCCCGTGAGGAAATGGACTATTTGCTGAAGGTTGAAAAAGATTTGGGACGTAAATTAACCGATTCCGAAGTATTCGGCTTCGCACAGATCAATTCCGAGCATTGCCGCCATAAGATATTCGGCGGAACATTCATTATTGATGGTCAGGAAATGGAGTCTTCCTTGTTCCAGATGATCAAGAAAACGACTGCTGAAAATCCCAACAAGATTATTTCCGCTTATAAAGATAATGTAGCATTTGCCGAAGGACCGATAGTAGAGCAATTCTCTCCGGCCGATCATTCCACTTCCGATTATTTCATTATCAAAGATATCAAGACTGTTATCTCACTGAAAGCCGAAACACATAACTTCCCGACAACCGTAGAACCATTCAACGGTGCATCTACCGGTACCGGTGGTGAGATCCGTGACCGTATGGGCGGTGGCAAGGGCTCATGGCCCATTGCTGGTACTGCCGTTTATATGACCTCTTATCCCCGTACTGATGAGGGACGCGAATGGGAAGACATCCTTCCTGTCCGCCAATGGTTATACCAGACTCCGGAACAGATCTTAATCAAGGCTTCCAACGGTGCTTCCGATTTCGGTAACAAATTCGGTCAACCGCTGATTTGTGGTTCTGTACTGACATTCGAGCACCAGGAAAACGGCGAGAAGTATGCATACGACAAAGTGATTATGCTGGCAGGAGGAGTAGGTTACGGTACTCAGCGCGACTGTCTGAAAGGACATCCCGAAAAAGGAAATAAAGTCGTTGTAATGGGTGGTGATAACTATCGCATCGGCTTGGGTGGAGGTTCGGTTTCTTCTGTTGAGACAGGCCGGTACTCATCGGGAATCGAACTAAACGCCGTCCAACGTGCCAATGCGGAAATGCAAAAACGTGCCTATAATGTAGTCCGTGCATTGTGTGAAGAAGATAACAACCCGATTGTTTCCATTCACGACCACGGTTCGGCCGGCCACGTGAATTGTTTATCCGAACTGGTAGAAGAAAACGGTGGATTAATTCATATGGACAAACTACCTATCGGTGACCAGACTTTGTCTGCCAAAGAAATTATCGCCAACGAATCTCAGGAACGTATGGGATTGCTGATTGACGAGTCGGCTATTGAACATGTACAAAAAATTGCTGATCGCGAACGTGCGCCGATGTATACCGTAGGTGAAACAACCGGAGACGCCCGCTTTGCCTTTGAACAGGCCGATGGGGTACGTCCGTTCGATCTGGCAGTAGATCAGATGTTCGGTTCTTCTCCGAAAACCTACATGGTTGACAAGACCGTAGAGCGCCATTATGAAAATGTTTCATACGAAACTTCCAAATTAAATGAATATATCCGCCGCGTACTTCAGCTGGAAGCTGTTGCTTGCAAAGATTGGTTAACCAATAAAGTAGACCGTTCCGTAACCGGTAAAATCGCTCGCCAACAATGTCAAGGTGAAATTCAGTTGCCTCTGAGCGATTGTGGTGTAGTAGCTCTCGATTATCGTGGCGAAAAAGGTATAGCAACTTCTCTAGGCCATGCTCCCCAAGCCGCCTTAGCCAATCCGGCCGCAGGCTCTGTTTTGTCGGTAGCCGAAGCACTGACTAATATCGTATGGGCCCCGATGGCGGAAGGATTGGACAGCATTTCCTTGTCTGCCAACTGGATGTGGCCATGCCGCGCACAGGAAGGTGAAGACGCCCGCCTGTACACTGCCGTAAAAGCCCTTTCCGATTTCTGCTGCTCATTGCAAATCAATGTACCGACCGGAAAAGATTCTTTGTCTATGACTCAGAAATATCCTAACGGTGAAAAGATCATCAGTCCGGGAACTGTCATCGTTTCTGCCGGCGGTGAAGTTTCGGATGTGAAGAAAGTGGTTTCTCCTGTATTGGTAAATGATGAAAAGAGCACTATCTACCATATTGATTTCAGTTTTGACAAGTTACGTCTGGGAGGTTCTGCTTTTGCACAATCACTGAACAAAGTAGGTGACGATGTACCGACTGTACAAAATCCTGAATATTTCCGCGACGCATTCCTGGCTGTACAAGAATTAGTAAATAAAGGTCTGATTATGGCCGGTCACGATATTTCTGCCGGTGGTCTTATTACTACACTGCTTGAAATGTGCTTCTCGAATATGGAAGGTGGTATGGAAATCAGCCTGAACAAGATTAAGGAAGATGACATTATCAAGATATTGTTCGCCGAAAATCCGGGTATTGTTATCCAGGTAAAAGATAAGCACAAAGAAGAAGTGAAAAAAATCTTGGAAGACGCAGGCATAGGCTACGTAAAATTAGGTAAACCGACTGAAGAACGACATATCCTGGTAGAAAAGGGAGATGCGACTTACCAGTTCGGCATAGACTATCTGCGCGATGTATGGTATTCTACCTCTTACTTGCTAGACCGCAAGCAGAGCATGAACGGCTGCGCCAAAAAACGTTTCGAGAACTACAAGAAACAACCTTTGGAATTTGTATTCGACAAATCATTCACCGGCAAACTTTCACAATTCGGCCTTAACCCCGACCGTCGTACTCCGACAGGTATCAAAGCGGCTATTATCCGTGAAAAAGGAACCAATGGCGAACGCGAAATGGCCTACATGCTCTATTTGGCAGGATTTGATGTGAAGGATGTAACAATGACCGATCTGGTCAGCGGACGTGAGACATTAGAGGACATCAATTTCATCGTATTCTGCGGTGGGTTCTCTAATTCGGACGTTTTAGGCTCTGCCAAAGGATGGGCCGGAGCTTTCTTGTTCAATCCCAAAGCCAAAGCTGCATTGGATAACTTCTATGCACGCAAAGATACATTGTCATTGGGCGTATGTAACGGATGCCAGCTGATGATAGAATTAAACCTGATTAACCCAGACTTCACCAAGAAAGCGAAAATGCTGCACAATGATTCACATAAATTCGAATCCAAGTTTGTAGGTGTTACTGTTCCTATGAATAGAAGCGTCATGTTCGGTTCGTTAAGCGGAAGCAAGCTTGGCATCTGGGTAGCCCATGGAGAAGGTAAATTCTCATTGCCATATCATGAAGATAAATACAATGTTGTATTGAAATACTCATACGATGAGTATCCCGGCAATCCGAACGGTTCAGATTACAGCGTAGCCGGTCTGGCCAGCCCTGACGGTCGCCATTTGGCCATGATGCCTCATCTGGAACGCTCTTGTTTCCCATGGCAAAATGCTTATTATCCGGCTGATAGAATAAAGAACGATCAGATTACTCCATGGATGGAAGCATTTGTCAATGCTAGAAAATGGATTGAGATGAACAAAAAATAAAAACGATTTGTTATATTTACTAAAAAAGCGGTGAGTCATACTGATTACCGCTTTTTTTGTATATAACAGATTTTGATATGTTAAGGGAAATTACGAACTTTGTAAGGATTTTGCCTCCTAATAATATGAGAAGAATTCTTTTACTTATATGCCTTTTTGTTATTTTGGTAACACCTGCCGTTGCTCAACTATACCAGTATCTGGATACTCAGAATGGTTTGAGCAGCCGTAGAGTTTTATCTATACGAAAAGATAAAAAGGGCTATATGTGGTTTCTCACTCACGAAGGAATAGACAGGTACAACGGAAAACAATACACACACTATAGCTTAACAGCCAACGGAAAACTATTGAACTTTTTTCCTAACTTGAACACTTTGCAAACAGATACGGCAGGAGTGGTTTGGGAGATAGGAAAAACCGGTCATCTATTCAGGTACAATTCCTTACAAGATAAATTTGAACTAGTTTGCGATTTTGCCAGTAAGGACAAAAGCAACAGCGGACTGCCGCTCACTGCTTCATTTCTTGACTCCAAAGACAACAATATATTGCTTTGCACTAAAAACAAACAATATCTTTTCGACATAGATACCCATGAACTTATTCAACTGGAAAGTCCTATCAAGGAAGAAATCACATATATTGCAAAATCTACGAACAACCAATATTTTTTGGCATCCAGCCACAAGATTTACTGTGCAAAACTGAATCATGGCCGATTAGAAACAATCAAGCATCCGGAACTGGATAATTTTCATATAGTGAACTACATCTATTTTCATCCGGAAACCCAAATGCTAGTAATAGGTACCTTGCTGGATGGTATTTATCTATACAATATCCATAGCCGCCAACTGATTGATGTACACAACGGACTACAAGACATTAATGTCAACTCTATCATAGCAAGTAAAGAAAATGAAAACGAGGTGCTAATAGCAACTAATGGCGCAGGCGTATATAAATTAAACTTGGGCACTTACGAATTGACAAATTTTCTAAATGCCGACCACAACCATTCCAATAAAATGAACGGTAATATCATTAATGATATCTATATTGATGATGATCAAAAATTATGGATGGCAGTCTATCCTATAGGAATTACTGTATATTCCGAGAAATATCCCGGATATAAATGGATACAGCACTCTTACGACAATCCCAACTCACTGATAGATAACCAAGTGAACTATATATTGGAAGATTCTGAAGGAGATATTTGGTATGCGACCAATAATGGCGTATGTTGCTACCGTCCTTCCACCAAACAATGGACGAATTTATTATCAACTTATCAGCATGACACACCTAATCAAAATCATGTATTTATCTCTATATGTGAATCCCGGCCAGGAATTATTTTAGTAGGAGGATATATGTCGGGAATGTACAAAATAGATAAGAAAAACATGACCACACAATATTTTATTCCCCAGACATTAAATGATGACACCATAAAACCGGATAAATATATTCGTTGTATTTATAAGGATTGGGATAATCTGATTTGGGCCGGAGGATATTACAATTTAAAAAGTTATGATATGGATACAAAGGAAATGCATTGTTATAAAATGGATTTCCCTATCACCTATATCACCAATAAGGACGCCCACAATTTATGGATAGGAACTATCAATGGATTGTATCAGTTCAATAAGGTCAATCAAGAGCTCAAAGCGGTGAATCTAGACTCCGAACTAGGCTGCATAAATACTATTTATCAAAGTAAAAAGAACATCACTTTCATTGGTACACATGGTTCCGGTATATGGATTTACAACAATTATACAGAAAAAGTAACTAATTACCATGTCAATAATTCAGCTCTGATATCTAATAATATTCATTGCATACTGTCTGCTCTGGAAGACGATTTGATCATTAGTACAGAAAAAGGGTTGACCCGTTTCAAAACAAAAGAAAAAATATTCTCTAACTGGACAAAAGAACAAGGGTTGATGTCTACCAGCTTTAACCAAGCTGCCGGAGTACATACACGCGATAAAAAATTTATTTTCGGATGTGGAGACGGAGCCATTGAACTGGCAGATACCGTCACGCTGCCTCATCAATTCAAATCCAAAATGGTATTTGATAATTTCCGACTGCTCTATCAGAAAGTAATGCCCGGTGAAAAAGGTTCCCCTTTAAAAGAAGAAATTGATGATACCCGGCATATCATACTGAATTACGACCAGAATATTTTTTCATTGGATGTGTCTTCCATCAATTATGATAATCCCTCCAACATCGTCTATTCCTGGAAACTGGAAGGGTTTTATGATGAATGGACTTCACTCACGAACGATAACCGCATACGTTACACTAATATCGGTCCCGGTAAGTATAAATTAAGAGTGAGAGCCATCCTGATGGATGATCACCATTTGTTAGAAGAACGTTCACTTTTCATAACCGTAACCCCACCTTGGTGGGCTACTTTTTGGGCAGGCATTCTTTATCTGATCATTTTTATACTGGTCGGAGTAATTGTCTTACGTTATTTGTGGCTTAGGAAAGACAGAAACAATTCAAAAGAAAAAATCCGGTTCTTTATCAACACGGCGCATGATATACGTGCACCGCTGACTTTGATAAAAGCTCCTTTGGGAGAGATTCTTAAAAACGAAAACCTGTCCGAACAGGGAAGAATCAATATCAACCTAGCTATACAAAATACAGACAATCTGTCTGAGTTAGCCAGTAATCTGATTAATTTTGAAAAAGAGGAACTGTATACCTCCACTGTATATGTATCCCGATACGAATTGAACAACTATATCAAAAACTATTTGGAACAGTTCAATTTATATGCCCGCAAAAGACAGATAAATATCATATTTGAAACTAATTTCGAAAGCCAGGAAGTATGGCTGGACAGAAACAAGATGGATTCCATTATCCGTAACCTGATGACAAATGCCTTGAAATATACCTGTCAGGGGGGCAATGTCACTGTGCAAACTCAGAAAAATAAAAGTCATTGGTTCATCACTATTACAGATACAGGAATCGGGATCCCCGCCAATGAACAAAAGAAAATGTTCAAAAGCCTATTCAGAGGGAATAATGCCATCAATCTGCAAATCACAGGAAGCGGCATCGGCATGCTGCTTACCTACAAACTGATAAAAAGCCATGCCGGCAAAATATCAATGAGCAGTATAGAGAATGTAGGAACTACCTTCAAACTGGCATTCCCTATCAAAAGTCGGAAATACAACTACCGTATATTCAAAAAAGCTGATGTAATTGACCCGCTGCCTGTCATCGAAGGCAATCCGGAAGAACTGGTGAAAGAGATCAAAAACAAGCCGGTCAAAACACATGCCGCTTCCATTCTGATAGTGGAAGATAATATGGAATTGCGTACTTTCCTATTGCATACACTATCGGAAGATTATCATGTGTCTGATGTAGGAAACGGGCAAGAAGCACTGGATTTTATCAAAGAGCGACAACCTGATCTGATACTGTCGGATGTAATGATGCCTATCATGAATGGAAACAAAATGTGCAATATATTGAAAAGTAATATTGAAACCAGTCATATACCTATCATATTGCTGACCGCATTGAACGATAAAGAAAGTATTATCAAAGGCTTACAGACCAAAGCCGATAAATACATAGTCAAACCATTTGACATGGAAGTACTGAAAGCAAACATAACCAACGTTCTGGCGAACAGGGAAATCATGAAAAAGCGTTTCTCACAATTCAAATTCAATGCAGACGAGGTATCAGATGATCCGACGGTCAGTTTGGAACAGGAATTTCTTTTAAAAGCTACCGACATCATAAAAAGTAGTATAAACAAAGAAATGAACGTAGAAAACCTATGTGATGCAATGAATATGAGCCGGAGTAGTTTATACAATAAAATAAAGGCCTTAACCAATGATTCGCCCAGTGACTTTATACGTAAAGTACGTATGAACGAAGCTAGCATTTTATTGAAAAGCAAACGTTATACCGTATCCGAAGTTTCGGATATGATGGGATTCAGTGATCCCAAATATTTTACGGATACATTTAAGAAATACTACGGAGTTCCACCAAGCACTTATATGAAACAAAATTAAAAAAATGAATTTCTATTTACAATCATTTCTTATCTTCCTAAAAATAGGACTATTTACTATTGGCGGAGGATATGCTATGGTTCCCCTAATTCAAGATGAAATAGTGGACAAACGAAAATGGATTGACAAAGAGGATTTTATTGATTTATTAGCCCTCACTCAGTCTGTACCCGGAATATTTGCTGTAAATATTGCCATATTTATCGGATATAAATTGCGTAAATTCCGTGGAGCATTGGCAATGGCTTTAGGCACAATACTCCCCTCTTTCTTTATCATATTGGCAATTGCCTTGTTCTTTCAACAGTTCAAACAATACCCAATTGTAGAGAATATATTCAAGGGAATTCGCCCGGCGGTAGTAGCCCTTATTGCAGCTCCCACTTTCTCCATGGCAAAATCCGCCAAGATAAACCGTTACACTGTCTGGATACCAATAGTATCCGCATTGCTTATCTGGGTATTGGACGTGTCTCCAGTCTACATTATCATAATAGCGGGCGTGGGAGGTTTTATATATGGCAAGTACAAACATAAATATTCATCCAAATGATTTTTCTATATTTATTCTACACATTCTGTAAAATAGGGCTCTTCGGTTTCGGAGGAGGCTATGCCATGTTGTCCATGATACAAGGAGAAGTAGTAACAAGATATAATTGGATCAGTGCCAGCGAATTTACAGATATCATCGCTATCAGCCAAATGACACCGGGTCCCATTGGCATCAACTCTGCTACTTATGTGGGATATACTGCGGTATTGAATGCAGGCTACAATGAAAGCTGGGCTATATTCGGTTCTTGCATAGCTACTTTTGCTGTAGTTTTTCCATCGTTCATATTAATGGTAATCATCAGCCGGTTCTTCTTGAAATACCAAAAGCATCCGGTTGTAGAAGCCGTATTCAAAGGGTTGCGTCCGGCAGTAGTAGGTCTGCTGGCAGCAGCTGCACTCGTCTTGATGAATGCTGAAAACTTCGGCAGTTATCAAATAGATTTGTATCAATTCATCATCAGTATAATTATTTTTCTAGTAACCTTTATAGGTACACGGAAATACAAAATCAATCCTATATTAATGATTATACTTTGCGGAGTGGCAGGGTTCCTGCTTTACTGAGAATAGGACGATTATGGGAAATCATCAAAAAAATCCGTATGATCGGCTCCGGAAATAATCATCAACTCTTTGTCATCACTGATTAGATAAAGCCGCAATAGATGGATTACAGATGTTATAACCTTTTCCTGATTTCAACATAAACAATATAGCACCCGGAAAACAGGCGGCATACAAATCAACTGCCACTGCCCCGGAATTCTTTATTCATCGATAGGACGTGAATATAATACCCAGGCAGTGGCAGTAAAAATAAAATCTAAAATTAAAGAAACACTCCCGCTTCTTACAGTTTTACTTTCTTTTTAGTACCCTTCGACTCATTGTGCAAACGATCCAACGCTGTCACTACATACTGGTACTTCGTTTTTCCATCGTTATAAGGTAATGGATAAAAATGGTCACGGGTAATGGCTACAATATGGGAAGCATCATCCAAATTGATTTTTTCTTTTTTATCAAAGCGATAAACCACATACTGTACAGCTTTGTCCATCTCGTCCTTTGCCTTCGGAGCTGTCCAGAAGAGTACCGGACCTTCATACGTCCATACCATCTTCACCTTCTTTACTTTACCTGGAGCCTTATCGTCCATAAAAGGAGATTCAGGAATCAAAGCCGGATAACGATGATACTCCTTCTCCAGCATAGTGCGGTAATTGCCGGCATTATCCACCACTGCAGCAGCATACCATTGACAACTTCCCTGCACGGTAGGAAGCGACCGTTGCAACTTCATTTTGGCAGGCATCTGGTTTTGTAACGGATTACGGGCATCCGCCTTGTTCACCGTACGCATCACATCCTGACCGATAAATAACGGACGCGAAGCGGCATGTTTTGCCCACCAATGTATCAAGTTGTCATAATCGGCAGCAGGATGACCTATTTCCCAATAAATCTGAGGGATATTATAATCTACCCAACCATTATTAATCCACATCAGCACATCTGCATACAAATCATCATAATTCTGAAGACCGCGTGTATCACTTCCATTCGGATCATTTTTCTTGTTGCGGTAGATACCAAAAGGAGAAACACCGAACTTCACCCACGGCTTACACTCGCGCACAGTTTCGTGAATTTCCTTTATCAGCACATTCACGTTGTCACGGCGCCAATCGGCTTTATTACTGTATCCGCGACCATATTGCGCAAAACTGACATGATCAGGAAAATCTTCGCCCGGGTTGGGATAAGGATAGAAATAATCATCCATATGAATGGCATCCACATCATAACGGGTAACAATATCGCGCACAATCTTGCAAATGTATTTACGGTTTTCGGGCAAAGCCGGATCAAAATAAAGTTGACCAGCATAATTCACGAAACGTTCCGGATTCTTATTATACGGATGAATGGGTGATAAGGCAGTAGTTCCCTTTGTCTTGGCACGGTAAGGGTTAATCCAGGCATGGAACTCCATTCCACGCTTATGGCATTCATCAATCATGAACTGCATCGGGTCCCAGTAAGGTGAAGGCACTCTGCCCTGCACTCCTGTAAGAAAGCGGCTCCACGGCTCATAAGAAGATTTATACAAGGCATCGGCTTCTGCACGTACCTGAAAAATTATCGCATTAATGCCTGCGTCCTGCAGACTGTTTAGTTGATTTATTAACAGCCGCTGTATCTTCTCTGTCGGCATTCCCTGGAACTGTCCATTCACACACTGAATCCATGCACCGCGGAACTCACGTTTAGGATAACGTGTCTGAGCACTGACAACAGAAGTAAAAAGTAGTGCTATCAATAAAAGAAGAATAGTTTTTGCTCTCATTTTGTTATTCTTGTTTAATACGCTTGCAAAGATAAGAAAACTTATAATTATCTTTGCATATTAAACCAAATTCAATAAAGAATGTCAGAAAGTAACTATATATCCATAAAAGGAGCAAAGGTAAACAACCTCAAAAACATCGATGTAAACATTCCACGCAACAAGCTGGTCGTCATCACGGGACTATCCGGTTCCGGAAAATCATCCTTGGCTTTTGATACATTATACGCTGAAGGTCAGCGACGCTATGTAGAAAGCCTGTCATCATACGCCCGCCAATTTCTGGGCCGCATGAGCAAGCCTGAGTGTGATTTCATCAAAGGTATACCACCCGCTATCGCCATAGAGCAAAAAGTGAACAGCCGCAATCCTCGTTCCACCGTGGGTACTTCCACCGAAATATATGAGTATCTGCGACTGCTCTATGCACGCGTGGGGAAGACTTATTCCCCCATTAGCGGGCAACTGGTGAAAAAACATAGCATTGAAGATATTGTAAACTGTATGCTTTCCTTTCCTAAAGGAACGAAATACACGGTTCTCACTCCTATGATGCCCCGTGAAGGCCGTACACTGCTCCAGCAACTGGAAATGGACTTGAAACAAGGATTTACCCGTATAGAGGTGAACCGTGAAATAGTCCGTATAGAAGATTTTCTGCAACAAACAGCTGCCGAAGATAAAAAACAAAACATCTATCTGCTGGTAGATCGCATGACAGCCGATGATAGCAAAGACAGTATCAGCCGCCTCACCGATTCTGCCGAAACGGCCATGTACGAGGGAGACGGGAATTGTCTCCTCCGCTTCTACTCTGCTGACGGAAGTACGCAGCTGTTCTCTTTCAGCACTAAATTCGAGACCGACGGAATTAAATTCGAAGAACCGAATGACCAAATGTTTTCATTCAATTCCCCTCTCGGCGCTTGTCCCGAATGCGAAGGCTTCGGTAAAGTGATAGGTATAGATGAACATCTGGTGATTCCAAACCGTGCTCTGAGTGTATATGACGGAGCTGTCCTTTGCTGGCGTGGTGAAAAGATGGGGGAATGGCTACAGGAATTCATTCATGAAGCTCCCGCCCACGATTTCCCCATCTTCGCCCCTTATTATGAACTGACACAGGAACAAAAAGATTATTTATGGCATGGACCTAGAAATAAGGCCTGTATAGATTCTTTCTTCAAAATGCTGGAAGAAAACCAATATAAAATACAATATCGTGTGATGCTGGCACGATACAGGGGAAAAACTATTTGTCCTGTCTGCCACGGAACACGCTTGAAAAAAGAAGCCGGTTATGTAAAAGTAGGTGGAAAATCCATCTCTCAACTGGTTGACTTACCTATTCACGACTTAAAAGAATTCTTCCGCACTCTAGAACTAGATGCACATGACACAGCCATCGCCAAACGGATCTTAACGGAAATTACCAACCGCATCAACTTCCTCATGGATGTGGGTTTGGGATATCTTACACTGAACCGTCTCAGCAACTCGCTCTCCGGCGGTGAAAGCCAGCGCATCAATCTGGCCACCTCATTAGGCAGCAGCTTGGTAGGCTCACTCTATATCCTGGACGAGCCCAGTATCGGATTACACAGCCGTGACACCGACCGGCTGATAAAAGTACTTCGTCAGTTACAGGAGCTGGGAAACACCGTAGTAGTGGTAGAACATGATGAAGAAATAATCCGTGCTGCCGATTATATCATTGATATCGGTCCTCAAGCAGGACGTTTAGGAGGACAAATAGTATATCAAGGCAACATGAACGATCTTCAAAGAAACAGTAACAGTTATACGGTGCGCTATTTGTTGGGAGAAGAAAACATAGAGATTCCCCGATGCCATCGTCCGTGGAACAATTATATAGAAATAAAAGGTGCGCGTGAAAACAACCTTAAAGGCATTGACGTAAAATTTCCACTGAATGTAATGACGGTAGTTACGGGAGTCAGCGGTTCGGGGAAGAGTACGTTGGTACGTGATGTCTTTTACAAGGCATTGAAACGCGAATATAGTGAAGCTAGCGAACGGCCGGGTGAGTTCATCTCTTTGGAAGGAGATGTACAGCTGGTGAAAGATATTGAATTTGTAGACCAGAATCCTATCGGAAAATCATCACGCAGCAATCCGGTAACCTATGTAAAAGCATACGACGAAATACGAAAACTCTTTGCCGAACAGCCTCTTGCCAAGCAAATGGGATATACTGCCGGATATTTCTCATTCAATACCGAAGGCGGGCGCTGTGAGGAATGCAAAGGTGACGGTACGGTAACCGTTGAAATGCAATTTATGGCAGATTTGGTACTAGAATGTGAGTCTTGTCATGGAAAACGTTTCAAGAGCGACACGCTGGAAATAAAATTCCAAGACAAGAGCATCTATGACATTCTGGAAATGACAGTGAATCAAGCCATTGAATTCTTTGCCGAATACAATCAAAAAAAGATAGTGAAGAAACTAATTCCATTACAAGAAGTGGGATTGGGATATATAAAGTTAGGACAAGCCTCCTCCACTCTTTCCGGCGGCGAGAACCAACGCGTAAAACTAGCTTATTTTCTGAGCATAGAGAAAGCACAACCCACTATTTTTGTATTCGATGAACCAACCACAGGTCTGCATTTTCATGATATCAAGAAACTGCTGGAAGCATTTGAAGCCTTAATCAGCCGCGGACATACCATTATCATTATCGAGCATAATATGGATGTGATAAAATGTGCCGACCATGTGATTGACCTAGGACCCGAAGGAGGAAATATGGGAGGAAATCTGGTAGTTGCGGGCACTCCGGAAGAGGTTGCAGCATGTGCGGCATCTTATACGGGACAGTTTTTACGTGAAAAACTGGCGATGGATTCTCCTGATTGATTTTTTATTCACCGTTGATTGTCCAAACTGACACAAATTATTAAATATGATTATACGCAATATACCACTAGATGATAAATGGGAATTTAAAAGTGATTTATTCCGTTCTATAAGTTTAGCATTTTGTGGTATGATTGCAGAATCATTTTACTAAAAATCTGTTTTAATGTTTTCCGCATTGTCAATCTAAACGAAAATATGAGTAAATTTAGAATTGAATTAACAACCTTATAAATCAACAGAATATGAAAAAACTTTTTTTACTACTCTTGCTGTTCCCTTTCCTATTGGGATGTTCACAAAAAGAGAAAGAATTCACCGTTCTTCAATGGAACATTTGGCAAGAAGGAACTGTAATTCCCGGTGGTTACGACGCTATTGTGAATGAAATAGCCCGTCTTCGTCCGGACTTCGTCACATTGAGCGAAGTACGTAATTACGAAAACACCAATTTCACTGCCCGCCTAGTGCAATCATTAAAGGAAAAAGGAGAAACCTATTATTCCTTCTATACCTATGATACAGGTCTGTTAAGCCGATACCCCATCACTGATTCATTAACCGTTTTTCCCGAAAAGAATGACCACGGCAGTATCTATCGCCTTACAGCCGATATGAACGGACAGAAAATAGCAGTCTACACCGCTCATCTTGATTATTTGGATGACGCCTATTATAATGTACGCGGATATGATGGCTCTACTTGGGAAGAAATCCCTATCCCCACTACCGTAGAAGAAGTATTAAAGAGAAATGTAGCCTCACAACGCGATGACGCCATCAGACTATTCATTGAACAGGCAAAAAAAGATCGTGCAGCCGGCTACACCATCATTTTAGGAGGAGATTTTAATGAACCTTCACATCAAGATTGGACTGAAGAAACCAAAGACCTGTATGACCATCATGGCTTTGTAATCCCCTGGACAGTTCCTGTCCTGTTAGACGAAGCCGGATTGAAAGACGCCTATCGAGAATTCTATCCAGATGTATTAAACTATCCCGGCTTCACTTATCCTTCGGATAATCCGGCAAAGCCCGCCGACAAAATAACCTGGGCTCCCAAAGCAGATGAACGCGACCGTATAGATTACATTTGGTATTATCCCGAAAAGGGGTTGAAAGTGAAAGACGCCGCCATTTTCGGTCCGAAAAATTCCATAGTCCGTGCACAGCGTGTTCAGGAAACATCTAAAGACAAGTTTATAGAACCATTGGGCGTATGGCCTACAGACCATAAAGGAGTACTGGTTACTTTCCAATATCCCGCCAAATAATATCGTTTTTCCCAATATTTCTGTTATCTTTGTCCAATAACCTAATTTATTATCCTATGACCAAATGTACACATAAGCAGTTAATGACCGCCTGTATGTTAGCAGGCACATTGATGTTGGGAGCATGTACCAGTACTCCCCCTGTAACAAAAGAGGTATCCATTGTACCCATAACCAACCATCTGGAGGAAACAAACGGTGCTTTTGTATTGAAAAGTAATACCTCCATCGGTGTTATTGACGCCGAACTAATTCCCGCAGCCGAGTATTTGGCCGATATGCTTTCCGGTGCCACAGGCTACGACCTTAAAGTAAAAGAAGGCGAAGGAACCATCACCCTTGCCTTGGGGGATGTTCAAGGAAAAGAAGGTGCCTATACCCTGACAGCCGAGAGCGATAAGGTCAACATTACAGGTAACTCTTACGGAGGTGTCATTGCAGGTATCGAATCCCTCAGACAGCTGTTTCCCCCGCAAATAGAATCTAAAGAAATTGTTAAAGGTACAGACTGGGCCATACCGGCCGTTAACATTCAAGATGCCCCCCGCTTTGAATGGAGAGGCATCATGCTGGACGTATCCCGCCATTTCTACACAATAGATGAGGTGAAAGAATTACTGGATGTCATGGCCCTTTACAAGATGAATAAATTCCACTGGCATCTTACCGATGACCAAGGATGGCGTATCGAAATCAAGAAATATCCTTTACTGACGGAAAAAGGAGCCTGGCGCAAATTCAATTCCCATGACCGCGAATGCATACGTCAGTCAAAGACTGATAACAATCCGGATATGGCAATTCCCGAAGACAAGATACGCATCGTAGAAGGTGACACCCTATATGGAGGCTACTACACTCAGGAAGATATCAAGGATGTCATAGCATACGCCAAAATACGAGGCATAGATATTATTCCCGAAATTGATATGCCGGGACACATGCTGGCAGCTGTGAGTAACTATGAAGGTGTTTCCTGTTTTAACGAAACCGGTTGGGGAAGCGTCTTCTCCTCACCTGTTTGTCCGGGGAAAGACTCTGCATTGGAGTTCTGCAAGAATGTTTATGCAGAACTGATAGCCCTTTTCCCCTATAAGTATGTACATATAGGAGGTGACGAAGTAGAAAAAACCAATTGGAAAAAATGTCCGGACTGCCAGAAACGTATGCATGACAATAATCTGAAAACCGAAGAAGAACTGCAATCATGGTTCATTCATGACATGGAGAGATTCTTTAACGGGAAAGGCAAAGAAATGATAGGCTGGGATGAAATCATTGAAGGCGGATTGTCTAAAACAGCCACCGTAATGTGGTGGCGCAGCTGGGTAAAAGATGCAGCGACCAAGGCAACGGCACAAGGCAACCCTGTCATTTTCACTCCTAACGGACAATTTTATTTGGATTATGCAGAAGACAAGAATTCTATGGCAAGCATTTATAATCTGGATACGACAGACAACCTGACTCCCGAGCAGCAGTCGCTGATTTTAGGAGTGCAGGGAAATATTTGGTGCGAATGGATTCCTTCCAACGCACGTATGCAATATATGACCATTCCACGTTTGCTGGCTATTGCCGAATTAGGTTGGAGCAAACCGGAGCAAAAAGACTGGAATGCCTTCAAACAACGCCTGTCTGATCAGTTTGAACGTCTCAATATCATGGGTATCAATTACCGTATACCCGATTTGGAAGGCTTTAATGCCGTCAACGCCTTTATCGGTGAAGGAACCATCAATGTAACTTGCCTTGACCCCACTGCGGAAATTCACTATACCACTGATGGCAGTACTCCTACTTTACAATCTCCCGTATATGAAGGTCCCATCAAAGTGACTGAAACCACAGACTTTACTTTCTGCACCTTCCGCCCTAATGGAAAGAAAGGTGACATAGCCAAGACACGTTTCATCAAAAGTGAATATACCCCCTCTGTAACTGCCGCTCCTTCCAATCCGGGTTTGAAAGCTACATGGCACGAATTTAAAGGAAATAAATGCAGTGAAATAGAAAAAGCTCCGATCAATGGTACTTATCCAGTGGAAGACGTTATGATTCCTAAAAAAGTAAAAGGAAATATCGGACTGATTATCAAAGGATATTTCAATGCTCCTCAAGACGATATCTACACTTTTGCACTCCTGTCCGACGATGGTAGTACATTGACCATAGACAGTGAACAGATAGTAGACAATGACGGACCTCACGGACCTAAAGAAATAGTGGGACAAAAGGCATTGGCGAAAGGATATCATCCAATGGAATTACGTTATTTCGACCAAAACGGAGGACAACTGAAATTAAAAGTAACAGGTAGTGATGGTAAAGAAATTCCGTTCACGCATCTCTATGCGCATTAATCTCACATAAAAAGTTTTTCCACCACAGATTATACAGATTTACATAGATTGAATTTCAATGAATTCTCCCATTCAATAATCTGCGTAATCTGTGGTGGAATTACATCAATCAGAAGTAAACTCCGAACCCTATCTTGAAGCCTAATTTACTAAATTCTGAAATATCACTAAAACTCAAGTCATAATATACAGACGGCTCAATAGTCACATTTCTGCCCAAGAAAAAAGCATATCCGACTTCCGGTGTCAAACAAACCAGATTCTTTTTAAATCCTACACAAGAAAGGTGCTTATACGCCATTCCCAATCCTCCATAAATACCGCAACTGGAAAAATAATAACGTCCTTGTGCACCAATACTGGTTTCATCCATTCCATGTTCTACATAATTGCCCTTAAAATTCAGCAATACAGCCACATTATCGGCTACAAACGCACCACCGGTCAAAGCGAAACCAAAATTTGTACCCTCATTCTTGCTATGAGATAGGTCAAGCCCTGTCAATGAAGCATTCACATACCATACCTCCTTCTCAAATTGAGCATGCGCACTCAGTGCAGTCATTACCAACAGCATCAAGCTGACTAAAATTTTCTTCATAATGTTGTCGTTTAATAGTTATTTTTTATTTTCCAAATCACGTTCACGTCTTTCCTCCGCCTTTTCTTTCTTACGAAGGACAATCCATAACAACGCTATTATCATATAGGATAAACCTACTGTGAGATACTTTTCCGTATCACTTATTTCCGTATTACGCGGAATAAAATAAACGGCCATCGCTGTAGTATAAACCAACAAAGCGACAGGCAACCAAATCGATTTTCTATATTTTTTCATAAACTATGCTGTTTTGTTTCCTATACCAACTTACAAACCCTATAGCGGCTACCAACGTGCAAAGACCACCGATTATATAAGATACATAATCAGAAAGTGCCAATCCTTCGGGAGCAATGCAAATATAAGTAGAACATACAGCCGTCATAAACAAGGCAGGAAACAAGGTAATATAATAATTCTTTTTCGCACGTACCAGAAAAACAGTGACCGCCCACAAAGTAAAAACAGACAAAGCCTGATTACACCAGGCAAAATAACGCCATATCATATCAAATCCCGCCGCATCACGCTGACTGTACAACAATATACCGATAGTTACCGCAAAAATAGGAATACAAATCAATAAACGTTTCGCTATACTTTTTTGTTCCAAATGCATAAAATCGGCAACAATCAAACGAGCTGAACGTAAAGCGGTATCTCCACTGGTAATAGGAGCGGCAATTACCCCCAATACAGCCAATAAACCTCCTATCGTACCCAACCATTCCTTGGTTATGCTGTCCACAATAATCGAAGCATTACTCTCCTCCATACCATTTTGATGAAAAAAACAAGTAGCGGCAGCAGCCCAAATCAATGCCACGATCCCTTCGGTCACCATCGCTCCATAAAAAATAGGACGGCCATACTTCTCATTCTTCATACAACGTGCCATCAACGGAGATTGTGTGGCATGAAAGCCACTGATTGCCCCACAAGCAATAGAAACAAACATGATAGGAAAAATTGGTAATCCGGCAGGGTGGGTATTATGCAGCCCGTCCGTAATTTCGGGCAATGCCGGATGATTCCATAACAACATCACCAAAATCCCCACCGCCATAAACAATAAAGCAATGGCAAACAACGGATATATTTTTCCTATAATCTTATCTACCGGCAACAATGTAGCCAACATATAATAGACAAATACGACTATAATCCAAAAAGTAACATCCATATACTCCGGAGTAAGTTTGGCAAGCAATCCGGCAGGTCCTGCCACAAAAACCGCTCCGACTAATATCATCAGCACAACCGTAAAACCGCGCATCAACTGCTTTGTGGGAAGGCCCAAGTAACGACCGATAATTTCCGGCAAACTCTCGCCATCATGCCGAATGGAAAGCATTCCGGACAAATAATCGTGTACCGCCCCGGCAAAAATGGTACCTAAAACAATCCACAAATAAGACGCCGTACCAAACTTCGCTCCCATTATAGCACCGAAAATAGGTCCTAAGCCGGCTATATTCAAAAATTGAATCATGAAAATCTTCCAAGTAGGAAGTGGAATAAAGTCAACACCATCCGCCATGGTCAGGGCAGGTGTCTTCCTTATCTTGTCAGGACCGAACACACGTTCCACATAACTTCCATACAAAAAGTATCCGCCTACAAGAACCAATAATGCAATAATAAAGGTTATCATATTCTATTTTTTGTTTTGTTGGGGCAAAAGTAACGAATTAATTGATTACTTCGTATCTTTGCCCTAAAATTAAAGTAAATGCGAACATTCTTTATAACTTTATTACTAGTCATAGTGAGTTTATCACCCGTTTTCTCACAACCTAAATATGAAATCCGTGCCACCTGGATCACTACGCTCGGAGGAATGGACTGGCCTCGTAACAAGGCAGTAAACGCATCAGGCATCCGGCGTCAGCAAAAAGAATTATGTGATATACTGGATCGCCTGAAAGCCGCCAATTTCAATACGGTATTGTTGCAAACCCGTCTGCGCGGAGATATGATTTATCCTTCCGCCATAGAAACTTTCGCCGAATCACTGACAGGTAGCACAGGAGGGAATCCCGGATATGACCCTTTGGCTTTCGCCATCGGAGAATGCCACAAACGCGGCATGGAACTACATGCATGGATTGTTACGATTCCTGCCGGAAACACCCGTCAAGTACAATTGCAAGGACGTAGCTCCGTAGTACGGAAAAACCGGACTATTTGCAAACTTTATAAAGGTAACTGGTACTTGGACCCGGGAAATCCGGGAACCAAAGAATATCTGTCATGCATCGTAAAAGAAATAACTTCCCGTTATGATATAGACGGCATTCATTTCGATTACATCCGCTACCCTGAGCAAGCCGACAACTTTCCCGACAAGGACACCTACCGGAAATACGGCAAAGGTAAGGAGTTGAAACAATGGCGGCGTGATAATATCACAGATATTGTGCATAGGCTCTATACCGACATCAAGACTATCAAACCCTGGGTGAAAGTCAGCAGTTCCCCTATTGGCAAATACCGAGATACCAACCGATATCCCTCCCGTGGATGGAACGCTTATCATGTAGTTTACCAAGATGCTCAGAAATGGCTAAAAGAAGGTATTCATGATGCGTTGTTCCCGATGATGTATTTTCAGGGAAATAATTTCTATCCTTTTGCATTGGATTGGAAAGAGAATTGCGGTAACCGCTGGATAGTACCAGGTTTGGGCATTTATTTCCTCTCTCCCGACGAACAAAATTGGCCGTTGGACGAAATAGTCCGCCAACTTCATTTCACCCGTCAGATAAAACTAAACGGACAAGCCTACTTCCGCAATCGTTTTCTATTGAACAACACCAAAGGCATTTGGGACGAACTCCAAGAGAATTTCTATACCACTCCGGCATTGATTCCCCCAATGACCTGGATGGACAGCATCCCCCCATCCACTCCGGCCATGCCTTCCCTGCAACTGTTGCCGGACGGCAAAATGCACATGAGCTGGCAGATTTCCACAGATAACAACGGAGGTCTTGTCACCTATCATCTTTATGCCTCGGATACCTATCCGGTAGATATCACAGATGCCGGAAACTTACTGGAAACCTATCTCACCCATACGGAATACGAATATACCCCTATTTCACCTTGGCGACAAAAACGTTATTTTGCCGTAACAGCTGCCGACCGTTTTGGAAACGAAAGTGCTCCCTTGGAACTGAATGCAATTTCAGAAACGGACATGCCTTTACTAAATGACGGAGATATTCTCACCCTGCCTGAAATAAAAGAGGCAAAGACAGTGAAAATATTTACTGTTACCGGTGAAGAAATAAAATATTTTGTTTATGCACCCCAAATGTCCATAGCCTCATTACCCGGCGGATTCTATACAGTATATATCTTGAATAATGCAGGAGCACAAACCTTTGTCGGAACAATCGTAAAATAAACACATAGCAAAAAGTAAATTTGGGCAAAGCGTAGCGAAGTACATTCAAAGTGTTATTCTACGTGAAGAAAGGCAGTGCCAAACCCAACGGCAACCTGCCTCTGATGTGTTGTATCACGGTGGACGCGGAAGTTGTAACAAAATACTCAAAGATATAATCATACAATGCGGTTTCAAGGTTCGTTTGACCTACCACGTGGCAAGACATTGTGCATTGTCTTTATCGCTCAAATTGAATGGGTTGCAAAGATTGGCTTCTTGATAGGTAACGATTTAGAAACGAGCGAAGTTCTGTATTCTGCCTTGTTAAACCCAAAGAACGCTGACTTCAAATGCAAAGGTAGTGGATTAGTTTGGATTATTATCATTCTTGTCCTTTAATCTTTTGATTTCTTTATCAAAATCACTTTCAAGCAAATCCATTTCGCGTTTGCGATAGATGGCAAATTCCTTTTCTGCCTTTTCAATCGCCTGTTTATGTGAAATACGTCCCTTATCAATCAAAACCTTTCGTTTATGGGCAATAATCTGATTATCCAATGCCTCTATCCAATCTTTCATGGTCATGGGATTCATTTCCAATGCCTGGAACTCGGCAAAGTCCAAGAAACCGGAAACAAGCAGATTCAAACGCTGGAGTTCTATTTCTGACAAATAGTTCTTGGCAATCTTCACATCGTCCTTAGTCACATAGTTGCCTTTGAAGTTCGTCATACCCACAAACGGCTTCTCATTATCCACACGATTATAGATAACTTCCGCTGCCGTATTTTCGTGAACGGCATAATGGAGCTTGTTTTGCACGGTGGCAAAAAACATCTTTGTCATCTCGTCCCGTGGGTCATAGTCCGTGGCTGTGGCATATATGTCCGTAACCTGTTGATAGAAGTTACGTTCACTACTACGAATATCCCTGATGCGTTGCAGCAACTCACGGAAGTAACGATTACCCCCTTGCTTCAACCGCTCATCATCCATAGCAAATCCCTTTTGGATATATTCATGAAGCCGTTGAGTCGCCCAACGGCGAAAACGGGTTGCAACCTGAGATTGCACACGATAGCCCAAGGCGATAACCATGTCAAGATTGTAATGGTCAATGTTACGTCTCACCTGACGATTGCCTTCCTGACGAACTAACAAGAATTTCTTGTTAGTTGCTTCTGTGAATAATTCTCCGTCTTTATAGATGTTATCTACATGTTGGCTGATATTCTGTTGTGTAGTACAATATATTTCCGCCAACTGATTCTGTGTCAGCCACAAATCTTCATCGGAAAAGCGAACAGACACACGTATTATCTCATTATCGTCTTGATAGAGTATTATTTTGTTATTCTCACTCATGATTAGCGATTGTCTTTTTTCTTGGAATTTGAACGATAAAGGCTATCAGTGATGATACCTCTAAATATATCTTCATTAAGAAATTCTAAAGTACGATTTAGCTCAACAACATTATTGGTCGGTAACACTAACTCATTGTTCCCATTAATTTGTGCATTGATTCCATATTTCTTTAAAAGACTTGTTTTCGTTCGAAACGTCTTTCGCATAAAAGTAGCAATGTTGTTTGTGCTAGATAATAATTTTATGAGTCGACGAGTTTTTATGTTTGCGATATGTTTTATATTCTCTGCATTTACATCTATACCTTTTATTTCGCCAAATGATTCAATTTCTGTATTTGTGGCTTCTGTAACAAAATCTATTAGCGAAAATATTTGATTTGCAATTGTATAACTTTGAAAGTACAATTTCCCATTTTCATATATTGCATGAATTTTATCTTCTACGATAAAGGCAGAAGTATTCATTTTAGCAAAAATGTTTCCATGCTCATCTTGCAGTTGGCTTCTTGCCATGTCTGTAAGGCTGATATAGTCTTCTTCATTGTATTTGACAACGCTAATATCTGTATTTTGAACGGTAATTTTTGCCATTGTAATTGATGCATTGAGTTTCAATCACAAAGATAGCTATAATTTGTGAGGTTGCATTCTTTTTATATGGACTATCTACAAAGATAGGATGCAGTTTTTTTGATAGTAGGCATTATTCCCCGAATAATTTTATTAACTTTATAAATGCAAAGAGTTGTTTGACAGCATAGCACCGCAAATCGCTGATATTCGCACGGTTACTAAATCGTTACCTCTGTTTCTCAAATACTACGCTAAAAGTTTATTCTTCAATCGGTTGTATCAAACTGATGAAAATCTAAAATAAAATGCAAACTGCTTCTTTGGCATGACACATTATGTCGTTGCAGATGCCCGGCTCTCAAAAAGTTTGTCTGCCGGGCATATCCATCTTTGTCGTTAAGTTATAATCTGATAAAACTTTACGTACTGTTATTTTTTATTTCCGCACTGCAATGTTTTTGTTCCGCCACCGCATTATACTGATATACAACGATATGCAGTGACAGAATTTTCTGTATCCCCACAAAGTGTTTTTTTTCGTTTTTCCTTGCGGAAGCCAGCTCGTCAGATGCCGGTTGTCATATTGGATACGTAATCTTGGTATATTTACGGCAGTATCCGTGCAAGAAGAGTGCACCATCTGTACCATCACCCAGATGAACAGGCCCTATCATTCGGGTGAAGAGCCGTTGTCACCTGTGTGAAACTGCCGCTTCACACAGGTGAAGCAATAAAGCCATAAGGCTGTTTTCATGGTAACATACTGCCGGCAAGGTACATCTGTTGGAGTTTTGCCGCTATGGGTATGGTGGGCGCAATGTGGTACATTGACCGGCGATTACCAACCGTTTCGGGGCCTTTACAGATATTTTCACACCGGAACATACTGATAATGAAGACGATGAGATGACGGGGGAATTTTATATTTCACGTTAAATTAGGCCGTGTTTTCTTTTATAGTCTTTAAGATCTTTGATATTGATGGGGGTGGTTGTACTATGCGTCTTTCTTTATAACGCTATATTGACAAGGCATTGTAACATATAAATAGTGTATGATATTAATGCCTGTTCGATATACATATTAAATTTACTTGTCTAAAAAATAAGAGCATAACAATAAATCTAAAACAGGAACGGCAATAATATGGGAACAGAATAAATCCCTTCTCCTCTTTTATTTTCATAAAACTCAAGGCTATAAGCAAAATAATAACTATTTTTGCACATTCAATTGAATAAAATATATAACTCATGAGCAATCAACGATACATGCAGCGCGGTGTGTCAGCATCCAAGGAAGATGTGCACAACGCCATTAAGAACATTGACAAAGGTATTTTTCCGCAAGCTTTTTGTAAAATCATCCCCGATATTCTAGGCGGAGATCCTGAATATTGCAACATTATGCACGCTGACGGTGCAGGTACCAAATCATCACTGGCTTATTTGTATTGGAAAGAAACCGGCGATTTAAGCGTATGGAAAGGCATTGCACAAGATGCACTGATTATGAACATCGATGACTTGTTGTGTGTAGGTGCAGTAGATAATATTCTGGTTTCATCAACTATCGGCCGTAATAAGCTACTCGTTCCGGGTGAAGTCATTTCCGCTATCATCAACGGAACGGATGAACTGTTGGCCGAACTTCGCGAAATGGGTGTAGGCGTATACGCTACCGGAGGCGAGACTGCTGATGTAGGTGACTTGGTTCGTACCATCATCGTAGATTCTACCGTAACATGCCGCATGAAACGTACCGATGTCATTAACAATGCCAATATTCGCCCGGGTGACGTCATCATAGGTCTGGCATCTTACGGACAGGCTACTTATGAAAAAGAATACAACGGAGGCATGGGCAGCAACGGACTCACCAGTGCCCGCCACGACGTGTTCGCAAAATACCTGGCCGAGAAGTATCCCGAAAGCTATGACAAGGCAGTACCCGAAGAACTAGTGTACAGTGGCAATTTGAAGCTGACCGATGCTGTGGAAGGAAGTCCGCTGGATGCAGGAAAGCTGGTACTCTCACCTACCCGTACCTATGCTCCGGTAGTGAAGAAATTACTGGATGCGCTCCGACCTGAAATTCACGGAATGGTTCACTGCTCAGGCGGTGCTCAAACCAAAGTCCTGCACTTTGTAGGAAACAATTGCCGTGTAGTAAAGGACAACCTGTTCCCCGTTCCCCCTCTGTTCAAAACCATCAAGGAACAAAGCGGCACCGATTGGGAAGAAATGTACAAAGTATTTAATATGGGCCACCGCCTGGAAGTTTACCTCTCACCCGAACATGCCGAAGAGGTGATCGCCATCAGCAAGTCATTCAATATTGACGCGAAGATCGTGGGACGTATAGAAGAAAGTGACAAGAAGGAGCTAATTATCAAAAGTGAGTTTGGAGAATTCAAATACTGACAAGCAATATTATAATAACACTTCCAAGCCTGCTACATTGAAAAAAAGATTTTTTTATGGCATAGGAGCAATAATATGCTCATTAGTTACGATTGATACAATACGCGAGTTGTATTTCATCTCTACCGCATGGGGTCATGAAACAACTTGGCATGACATACTATATACAGTAAGAAAAGTACTTGCCATACTTGGGTGGATATTACTCACTTGGTATGTCGCAAATAAATGTTTAGAAAAGAATGGCAGAAAACAATAATACATTACTTGAGAAATTAGACGGGTTAGTGGCTCGCTTTGAGGAAGTTTCCACCCTCATTACAGACCCTAATGTCATAGCTGACCAAAAACGTTATGTCAAGCTCACCAAGGAATACAAGGACTTGAATGACATCATGAAAGCCCGTAGAGAATATATACAATGCCTGAATGGACTGGAAGAGGCCAAACAAATCATGACTAACGAATCCGACCCGGAGATGAAAGAGATGGCACGCGAAGAGGCAAATCTCTGCGAAGTCCGCATCCCAGAACTGGAAGAGGAAATCAAACTGTTACTCGTTCCTGCGGATCCGCAAGATGACCGAAATGCCATTCTGGAGATACGCGGTGGTACGGGAGGTGATGAAGCCGCCATTTTTGCAGGCGACTTGTTCCGTATGTACTCCAAATACTGCGAGACAAAAGGTTGGAGACTGGAAGTATCCAGCGCCAATGAAGGAGCAGCAGGAGGTTTTAAGGAAATTATCTGCTCCGTAACCGGAGATAAAGTATATGGCACTCTGAAATATGAATCGGGCGTACATCGTGTGCAACGTGTACCAGCCACCGAAACCCAAGGACGTGTACATACTTCAGCCGCATCAGTCGCCGTTTTACCCGAAGCCGAGCCTTTTGATGTGGAAATTAACGAAGGGGAAATCAAATGGGACACTTTCCGAAGCGGTGGTGCCGGCGGACAGAACGTAAATAAGGTGGAATCCGGAGTACGCCTGCGCTACAACTGGAAGAACCCCAACACCGGAATAGTAGAGGAAATCCTGATAGAATGTACCGAAACCCGTGACCAGCCGAAGAATAAAGAACGAGCCCTTTCTCGCCTGCGTACCTTTATATATGATAAAGAACACCAAAAGTACATTGACGACATTGCCAGCAAACGAAAAACAATGGTATCTACCGGAGACCGATCGGCAAAAATACGTACCTACAATTATCCGCAAGGACGTATCACCGACCACCGCATCAACTATACCATTTACAATTTGGCCGCCTTTATGGATGGCGACATTCAAGACTGCATTGACCATTTGACTGTAGCCGAGAATGCCGAACGTTTGAAAGAGAGCGAATTATAATTTAAATATCGTAAACCATAAACTGTAAACATAGCAATGAACAAGCAACAATTATTTGAAAATATCCAAAAGAAAAAATCATTCCTCTGTGTAGGACTGGACACCGACATAAAGAAGATCCCCGAACATCTGTTAAAAGAAGAAGATCCTATCTTCGCTTTCAACAAAGCCATCATTGACGCTACCGCCCCTTATTGCATCGCCTATAAACCCAATCTGGCCTTTTATGAAAGCATGGGCGTAAAAGGATGGATCGCTTTCGAAAAGACTGTATCCTACATCAAGGAAAACTATCCCGACCAATTCATCATTGCCGATGCAAAACGTGGCGATATCGGAAACACTTCGGCCATGTATGCCCGCACATTCTTTGAAGAGCTGGACATTGACTCAGTCACCGTAGCTCCTTACATGGGTGAAGACAGCGTGACTCCCTTCCTGAGTTACGAAGGCAAATGGGTAATCCTGCTAGCGCTTACCAGCAACAAGGGTTCCCACGACTTCCAGCTGACCGAGGACACCAACGGCGAACGCCTTTTCGAAAAAGTATTGCGCAAATCACAAGAATGGGCCAACGATGAAAACATGATGTACGTAGTAGGTGCCACACAAGGACGCGCTTTCGAAGACATCCGTAAAATTGTTCCCAACCACTTCCTGCTTGTACCTGGAATCGGCGCACAAGGAGGTTCTCTAGAGGAAGTCTGCAAATATGGCATGAATAGTACCTGTGGACTTATTGTTAATTCAAGCCGTGCCATTATCTATGCGGATAAAACTGAGAATTTTGCGACTGTAGCAGGACAAGAAGCTCAGAAAGTCCAGGCACAGATGGAGAAAATAATGTGCCAATAAAACAATGTGCTAATATGCAAATTACCAGGTAGATACATAGCGTAATACATTGGTTTAAGCATATCAGCACACTGAATAATTATTCCCCATGAGTGACCGAAAAATTATAAATGACCCCGTCTTCGGGTTTATCAACATCCCGAAGGGGTTACTATATGACATTGTATGTCACCCATTGCTGCAACGTCTTACCCGCATCAAGCAACTGGGCCTGTCCTCTGCCGTATATCCGGGAGCACAACATACCCGTTTCCAACACTCATTAGGCGCTTTCCACTTAATGAGCGAAACGATCAAGCACCTTACCGCCAAAGGTAACTTCATCTTTGACAGCGAAGCGGAAGCCGTACAAGCTGCCATCCTGTTACACGACATCGGACACGGTCCCTTCTCCCATGTGCTGGAAAACACATTGGCAGGAGGCGTTTCACATGAAGAAATCTCCTTGATGCTGATGGAACGAATGAACAAGGACATGAAAGGTCAACTCAATCTTGCCATACAGATATTCAAAGATGAATATCCCAAGAAATTCCTGCACCAACTGGTCAGCGGTCAATTGGATATGGATCGTTTGGACTATCTGCGGCGTGACAGTTTCTATACCGGTGTATCCGAAGGCAATATCGGGTCCGCCCGCATCATCAAAATGCTTGATGTAAAAGACGATCACCTGGTAGTAGAATCCAAAGGCATTTACTCCATCGAAAACTTCCTGATGTCCCGCCGCCTGATGTACTGGCAGGTATATCTGCACAAGACCTCCGTTGCCAGTGAAAAAATGCTGGTCAACACTCTGACACGAGCAAAGGAATTAGCCTTACGTGGCGTAGAGCTGTTCGCCTCACCCGCTTTAAGATTCTTTTTATACCATCCTATTGATAAAAAAGAATTTTATAACAGCCCGGATTGTATTGAAAATTTTATTCAATTAGATGATAATGACATATGGACTGCACTGAAAGTTTGGAGCAATCACAGCGATGTGGTATTGTCCACTCTGAGTCGTGGAATGATTAACAGGAAACTATTCAAAGTAGAGGTAACCTCCTCTTCCATCACAAAAGCACGAAAAGAAGAAATTCTTTCAAGAATAAGTAAGAAACTGAATATCAACAAGAAAGAAGCAAAATACTTCCTATCCATATCCAGTATAGAAAACAATATGTATAAAAAGGAGGATGACAGTATTGAAATCATCTATAAAGATGGAAGCACCCGCGATATAGCCAAGGCTTCGGATATGCTCAACATCTCTCTTCTCTCCCGAAAAGTCAAAAAATATTATATATGTTACCTGCGTTCCGAAAACGACGGACATTAAATAATTAGCGAATTGTACGGATATATAAAAAAAAAATGCGTAATTTGCATAATTAATGATGTGTTTACACTAACATGTAACACGCAAGTAACAAAACTGAAACATTTAGAACATAAAGAATTAGACAGTATTATGGAGTTCTCAGCTAAACAAATTGCGGAATACATCCAGGGAATTATTGTTGGCGATGAAAACGCAACTGTGCATACTTTTGCTAAAATAGAGGAAGGCGTGCCGGGAGCGATTTCTTTTCTTTCAAATCCTAAGTATACTCATTACATTTACGATACTCAGTCTACCATTGTGTTGGTAAACAAAGATTTCGTTCCCGAGCAAGAAGTAAAAGCTACCTTAATCAAGGTAGACAACGCCTACGAAAGTCTGGCTAAACTACTGACCCTCTATGAAATGAGCAAACCTAAAAAGACCGGTATAGATCCGCTGGCATACGTTGCCCCCACTGCGAAGTTGGGGAAGGATGTATATATCGCTCCGTTTGCCTGCGTAGGCGATGGTGCTGAGATTGGTGACAACACTTCCCTCCACCCGCACGCTACTGTAGGAAGCCATGCCAAAGTAGGTAATAATTGTACACTTTATCCACATGCCACCATCTATCACGACTGCTTGGTAGGAAACCACTGTACCCTGCATGCAGGCTGCGTAATCGGTGCTGATGGATTCGGATTCGCACCTTCTCCCGAAGGGTACGAAAAAATTCCACAAATAGGTATTGCCATCATAGAAGATAATGTGGAGATTGGTGCTAATACCTGCGTAGATCGTGCCACCATGGGCGCCACCATTGTACATAAAGGAGTGAAACTGGATAACCTGATCCAGATAGCACACAATGTGGAAGTAGGAAGCCACACTGTCATGGCATCACAGGTGGGTATTGCCGGTTCCACCAAAGTAGGTGAATGGTGCATGTTTGGCGGACAGGTAGGACTAGCCGGACATATTAAGATAGGTGACAAGGTAGGTATCGGCGCACAAGCAGGCGTTCCCGGTAACGTGAAATCCAACGAGCAAATTCTAGGCACTCCGGCCATCGATGCCAAGAATTTCATGAAATCATCGGCCGTATACAAAAAACTGCCCGAAATTTACACCACACTGAACGCCATGCAGAAAGAAATAGAAGAATTAAAAAAACAACTAAATAAATAAACCCCATGTTGAAACAGAAGACATTAAAAGGCAGTTTTTCTTTAAATGGAAAAGGCCTTCACACCGGAGTAAACTTGACGGTGACATTCAATCCTGCACCGGACAACCACGGGTATAAAATCCAACGAATTGATCTTGAAGGACAACCAATAATTGATGCCGTAGCAGAAAACGTAGGTGATACTACCCGCGGCACTGTGCTGATGAAAAACGGAATAAAAGTAAGTACAGTAGAACATGCTTTGGCAGCTCTTTATGCAGCTGGTATAGACAACTGCCTGATTCAGGTAAGCGGTCCCGAATTCCCTATCCTGGACGGCAGTGCCAAAGCGTATGTAGAAAATATACAGCGTGTAGGAATCGAAGAACAGAATGCTGTCAAGGATTACTATATCATAAAATCAAAAATCGAATTCAGGGACGAGGAAACCGGATCTTCCATCATTGTTCTTCCGGACGAAAATTTCAGTGTGAATGCACTGATCTCTTATCAGTCTAAAATACTGTCCAATCAGTTCGCCACACTGGAAGACATGGCTAAATTCCCCACCGAGGTAGCTTCCGCGCGTACCTTTGTATTCGTCCGCGAAATAGAACCATTGCTGGGTGCCGGACTGATCAAGGGAGGCGATCTGGACAACGCCATCGTAATCTACGAAAAAGAGATGAGCCAGGAAAACTACGACAAGCTGGCAGACGTCATGGGGGTTCCCCACATGGACGCCACCAAACTGGGCTACATCAACCATGTTCCCTTGGTATGGGACAACGAACCGGCCCGCCACAAACTGTTGGATATCATCGGCGACCTGGCACTGATAGGCAAACCCATCAAGGGACGCATCATCGCCACCCGTCCGGGGCACACCATCAACAACAAGTTTGCCCGCCAGATACGCAAAGAAATCAAACTTCACGAAATACAGGCTCCGTCCTATAACTGCAACGAAGCTCCCATCATGGATGTCAACCGCATCCGCGAACTGCTTCCGCACCGTTATCCTTTCCAGCTAGTGGACAAAGTCGTTGCCATTGGCGCCAACCACATTGTCGGTGTGAAAAACGTAACCGCCAACGAACCCTTCTTCCAGGGACACTTCCCACAGGAACCTGTCATGCCGGGTGTGCTTCAAGTAGAAGCCATGGCACAATGCGGTGGTCTGCTTGTTCTTAATTCAGTGGACGAACCCGAAAGATACTCCACCTACTTCATGAAAATAGACGGTGTGAAATTCCGCCAGAAAGTAGTGCCGGGAGACACTTTATTGTTCCGTGTTGAATTGTTGGCTCCTATCCGCCGGGGCATCTCCACAATGAAAGGATATGTGTTTGTAGGCGAGAAAGTAGTCTGCGAAGCCGAGTTTATGGCACAAATAGTAAAAAATAAATAACCACTAAAAAAACAACATGATTAGTCCATTAGCATATATACATCCCGAAGCAAAAATTGGTGAGAATGTAGAAATCGGTCCTTTTGTGTTTATCGACAAGAATGTAGTTATCGGTGATAACAACACAATCATGCCTAACGCCAATATACTGTATGGCTCACGCATAGGGAACGGCAACACCATTTTTCCGGGAGCTGTTATAGGCGCTATTCCCCAGGATTTGAAATTCCGCGGTGAAGAAACGACTGCCGAAATAGGTGATAACAACACCATTCGCGAGAATGTAACCATCAATCGTGGTACAGCGGCTAAAGGCAAAACCATAGTGGGCAGTAACAACCTGTTGATGGAAGGGGTACACGTAGCACATGATGCCATCATAGGCAGCGGTTGCATCATAGGCAATGCCACCAAGATGGCAGGTGAAATTATCATTGATGATAACGCCATTATCAGCGGCGCCGTATTGATGCACCAATTCTGCCGGGTAGGCGGTTATGTAATGGTACAGGGCGGTTCACGTTTCAGCAAGGACATTCCTCCTTATATTATAGCAGGGCGCGAACCCATTGCCTACGCAGGAATCAATATCGTAGGACTCCGCCGCCGCGGATTCTCTAATGAACTAATAGAGAATATACACAACACCTATCGCATTATTTATCAAAATGGCATGAACGTTACCGATGCCTTGGAACAAGTACGCAAAGAAATACCTATGAGCAAAGAAATAGAATATATTATTTCTTTCATAGAAAATTCTCAAAGAGGTATCATCAGATAACAAAGTTTTTTATAACTTTACTGCACGAAAAAAAAGTTATATAGTATATACAGTATAAATATATGATTTACAGATTTACACTAATCTCTGATGAAGTCGATGATTTTATAAGAGAAATAAAGATAGACTCGGAAGCAACTTTCTTTGATTTGCACGAAGCAATATTGAAAGCGGCAGGATATAAAGATGACCAGATGACCTCTTTCTTCATTTGTGATGACGACTGGGAGAAAGACCAGGAAATCACACTGGAAGATATGGGAAGCAGTTCGGAAGAAGACAGCTACATCATGAGAGAAACCCGCTTGAGTGATTTGGTGGAAGACGAAAAGCAAAAATTGCTGTATGTATTCGACCCGTTGGCAGAACGAGTGTTTTTCATTGAACTGTCGGAAATCATCACCGGCAAAGACCTTGACAAAGCAGTGTGTTCGCGCAAAGCCGGAGAAGCCCCGAAACAAACCGTCGACTTTGACGAAATGATGGCAAAAAGCAATAGCGGAAATCTGGATATAGACGAGAATTTCTACGGCGACCAGGACTTCGATATGGAAGACTTTGATCCCGAAGGATTTGATATGGGCGGTGCCTCCTCACCGGACCCTTATGAGCAAGAAAACTATTAATCTTAACGGGGGCGGACGTTACACGTCCGCCCCTCTCTTTTTATAAACACCATGCCTGACACCCTTATCGTCCTTATCGGCCCTACCGGTGTAGGAAAGACCGAACTAAGCCTTTCCATTGCCGAACACTTCCGGACTTCCATTGTTTCGGCAGACTCACGCCAATTGTATGCAGACCTGAAGATAGGAACTGCCGCCCCTACCCCCGAGCAATTGGCGCGTGTTCCTCATTATTTTGTCGGAACATTACAGCTAACAGATTATTACAGCGCCGCACAATACGAAGCAGACGTACTGGCACAACTGGAAATCCTATACCAAAACCATGACACTGTAATACTGACCGGAGGTTCCATGATGTATATAGATGCCATTTGCAAAGGCATAGATGATATCCCCACTGTAGACAATGAAACACGCCAGCTGATGCTACGACGTTACGAACAGGAAGGGCTGGACACTCTGTGCGCCGAACTAAGGCTGCTGGACCCCGAGTATTACAAAATAGTGGATTTGAAAAATCCCAAACGAGTAATACATGCATTGGAAATATGCTACATGACCGGAAAAACTTATACTTCTTTCCGTACCCGTACTCACAAGGAACGCCCTTTCCGCATCATCAAAATAGGATTAACCCGCGACCGCGAAGAATTGTATGACCGCATCAACCGCCGCGTGGACATCATGATGCAGGACGGCTTGCTGGAAGAAGCCCGGCAGGTATATCCTTTCCGGCATCTGAACTCGCTCAATACCGTAGGATACAAAGAAATGTTCAAGTATCTGGACGGAGAATGGACATTGGAATTCGCTATCGGGAAAATCAAGCAAAATTCCCGCATTTACTCTCGTAAACAGATGACCTGGTTCAAACGGGACAAAGACATCGTGTGGTTCCATCCCGACCAACAAACAGAAATTATGCAATATATTCATTCAGTTAACCACTAATTACAATCATGAAAAAATTACTAACCTTCATCATGGCTTGTGTCATAAGCCTGGGTGCAACAGCCCAAATCTCGGAAAAAGCATTTGAGAAATGGCATCAGAACAAGTATTCCATGTTCATCCACTTCGGTCTTTATTCCGAACTGGGAGGCGTATGGGAAGGCAACCCCGTCACCCGAGGATACAGTGAACAAATCCAATCGTTTGCGGGAATCTTCAGTGACTGGTATGGAGATACCGCCCTGCGTTTCAATCCCACCCTGTTTGATGCAGACGCTATCGTGTCACTGGCCAAAGAAGCCGGTATGCGCTCCATCATCATTACCACCAAGCATCACGACGGTTTCTGTATGTTCCGTACAGCCACCACCGACTATAATTCATACGATGCCACCCCCGGCAAGCGCGACTTCATAAAAGAGATGGCGGAAGCTTGCAAACGTGGCGGAATCAACTTCGGCATCTATTTCTCACTGATAGACTGGCATTTTCCACAAGCCTATCCTATCTCCAGCCATAACTGTGATTTCATCACCCCACAGCATCATGAATTCACCAAAGCCCAAGTTACCGAACTGTTGACCAACTACGGTCCCATCTCCGAACTATGGTTTGACATGGGTTCCAACACTCCTGAACAAAGCAAGGAACTGTATCAACTGGTGCACAGATTGCAACCAGACTGTATGGTAAGCGGCCGGTTGGGCAACGATCAGTATGACTTCAGTGTCATGGCAGACAACACATACCCCGAAGGCTCCTTGCAGACCGCATGGCAAACAGCAGCTTCCATGTTCGATGAAACCTGGAGCTACCGTTCCTGGCAGAAAAGGGGGGACGTTCACACCAAAGCGATGGAAAAACTACGCAGCCTGATCAATGTAGTTTCCCATGGCGGAAACTTCCTGCTGAACATCGGTCCCAAAGGTGACGGTTCCGTAGTACCCTTTGAAAGAGAGGTGCTGAAAGAAATCGGTATCTGGTTGAAGAAAAACGGTGAAGCCATTTATGGCACAGAAGCCTCTCCTTTCCGTGAGCAATTCGAATGGGGAACCATTACCCGCAAAGGCAATAACCTCTACCTCATCTTATCAGGCAACCGCCCTGCCGATGGTAAAATCACTTTGAACGTACCGGGATGCAAACTGCAAAAAGCAGACATTAAAGCTATTCAGAAAGGACAGGAGATGATCTTCACACTGCCCGCCGACGCATACGGAAAAGACATCCAAGTGATTTGCGCCACGTTCGACCAACCGGTGAAACCGCAACCTATGGCTGCACAGCGCACTCCCAATTATAGTTATTCCTGTTTCGATTATTACAGCAACTACCGCAGTACGGTGAGCTATCAATGGAGCATCAACAAATCCAACCTCAACGCATTGGAATTTACCTATACTCCGCAGGAGAACGGTAAGGAATTACTGGTTGAAGTAGATGGAACACCTTACACAGTAACCCTTGACGCAGGCAAGGCACAGGCATTAAACCTGCCTTCCAAGACCGTATGGGGTCAGCGTTACTTCTGCGGACCGGGCAGCGGATTGTTCGATGCTCCTGCCACCATCCATACTGATCCGGACAAAGCACCGGTAAGAAAAGGACAATGGAAAGAAGTGAATGAGGAAAAAGCCATGTTCCCCAGCAATATTCTGGAAAGTTACTTCCTGATGCAGCAGGTAGAATCGCCCAAAGCACAAGATATTCTAGTAGATGTAGGTGCCGGAAACGGTATCGAAATCTATCTGAACGGCAAGTCGGTAATGAAACACCTCAACCCTTACCGCTGCAAGTTCCGCGAGGAAAAGGTGCTGCTACCGCTTCAAAAAGGCAGTAACCAAATTGTGGTAAGAATATACAACCGCTTTGAAAAAGAAACAGGCTATCTGCTGCGCCCATCAGCGGAACAGGTTATCTACAAGCAGAAATTCACTTTGCCGCAAGTGGCAAAAGGAAAAGTTCATACTGTTGTTGTAAAACAAAATAATCTGCCATCCATCCATAAGGACACAGAATTATCCAATCTGAAGGTAGAGGCAAAATAAAACTTTTCAATAAATAAAAAATGAAATACCTCTCCCCGGATGTTTCTGTCATGAAATATCCGGGGAAAGTTTTATATAAAGAAAACATCATTCTAGAATTTACCAATAGTACTGACAGGCCTCATACATGAAGATCATAATATTCATAAAGTACCCTTCATACAGTCTGTTCCGATATTATGCTTTCCTCCTGTCTGCCTGATAATTCAGAATTACCCCCAGTACTATCAGTACAGAAAGTACAATCCATGCAACATTCAAAAAGATTCCTTTCCATTCCTGCCGGGTAATGAACTGTGAATACAAAGGTCGTATAATCGGAGCTTGAGGATGGTGGAGTTTACAGCGGGACCGATCAATGGCTTTCTGATAATCATCTAAATCAAAAATACAACGCTCATAACATACAACGGCTTGTCCTTTCTCATGCCTCACCGGAATAACCCATGCCTTAACTTCCCGCTCCTCATACTTATGACGGGGCAATGAATCGGTAAATACAGGAGCTACAGAGAAATGATATTGCTTCTGTTCCTTACGATAGCGGTGTCTGCCCATACTTCGTGTCACCTCACGAGTGACAGTCACACTGCTCCTTCGGGCATAATCCACCTCCAGAGTATCGAAAGTAAAATACAGAGCATTATTCTCCAAATTATATAAATCGGTAACAGCATGATAACGCACCACTTCATCTGCCGAATGAAAAAGCCAGTTCTGTAAAGGAATATTAAAGGCCATACTTGCAGCTGCCATCAATATAAGAAAAGGAATTTTCCATCTTGAAGCAACGATAAAAGCCCCTCCGGCGAGAGTGAGTAACGGAGGTAAAGCATACGTCGTAATTTGTAACCAGCCCCCCGGATTAAAACCAAGAGCAACAGTGAACAAAATTCCTGCTAAAGAAGGAATGAAAAGTAATAACAATAGCTTAACGACCCAGTTTTTCATTATTCAATATTAGTTTTGTCTTGCCAAAGATAGTAATATAAATCCAAAAAAAGAATCTGTAAATGCTTACAGCACCTTACAGATCCTTTTCCACTTTATTCTTGCAAGACAAACACGGTCTTTATTTCTCTAATGCTTTCATTAATTCTCTTTTTACGGTATCCACTCCCGGGAAACCGGTATATTTTTGAATAACACCCCCTTCTTTATCGACAATAATATAAGTCGGAACCCCCTGTATGCTGAACTGCCTGCTCAGGTAATTCCACTGAGCTGCCGTTACCCGGTAATGCTCTCCATGAATATCCGGAATCATGTTATCCCACGTTTCTTTGGGCGAGTTCTCTCCGGCAATAAAAACATATACAATATCTTTACCTTCAAGATCTTTCTTCATCGGTTTCATCTGTTTCATAGCCATTTTGCAAGGACCGCACCAAGTCGCCCAAAAATCGACCAAAACCACCTTACCCTTAAATTTAGAAATGATGGAATAAAATAAATCTTCATCTTTTACTTCTCCGGATTCATTAACGGTATAACCCTTCTTTTTCTTATTAGCTTCAATCGTTTCCAAAAGACGGTTGTTCATCTTTGTCAGTCTGCCGAGATAATAAGGGTCACTCATCTTCCGTATCTCCTCAAAATCATGTACAGTCAATGGAGTGAAGTCACTGATTTTCTGAGCATATTTCATCATTTTCTGCAAGTCGAAAAAAAGTCCTTGGTCTGTGCCCAAATATCCGGCTATAATCTTTTTCAAAATATAGTCTTGCTGCATAGAACTGAATTCTTTAAACAATTCATCGTATTTTATTCGCAATTCGCCCATTTTTTCCTGATAGACAGATGTTTTTCCGGTATCTGTATCAGCCTTGAACTCACGTATTATCTTAGCATCTTCAGCAGAAACTTTATCGGAAGAGAGAATAAACGCAAATATATCACTCAACTCATCATCCATCTTCACCCTCAGATAGCCCATTCCCCTTACCAAATCAGCATAACCATTGGCATAAAGCATGACAGGCGAGTTCAGTATATTCAACTGCCGGATATAGTCATAGAAATCATCACTCAATTCCGGTTGTTTAAACTTTTGATAAGCTTCACGAGCCGGTAATCCACTGCACTGCACATAAGCATAGGCTAAATTAGAACTTACACGGGTCAATGTCAAAGTACAAAGCAAATCATTCTGAGCCAATAAAAGCTCCCGGTATGCCTGACTTCTTTTCTTATCGGAACAGATAGCGGATTTGGTTTCTTCATATTTTTTCAACCAATAAGCTTTATACTGACCGGCAGTCATATTATATAAATCATTCATATTCCAATGAACCATTCCCCATACATCCATCAAATGTTCATCATCGGTTATCATTTCATCATTCAAAGCCGCCATGGTACCTGAAAAATAGACTTTCTTTCCACCAGCACGCTTGCCTTTCAACAATTTGCTTTCAGAACGACTCAACTCACGCAAGTTGACAGCCATATCCAATTCACCACCGGGAACCAAAAAGACGTCAAAATAAATATCACGTCCCACAGAAAAACTGACCGTAGTCGGAGCACAAAGTTCAATCTCTGTCCGAAATGTTCCGTCTTCATTCACCTTTATTTCAGTATCCTCAAATTTTGCCGTCAACAAATCACAAATCCTACAAGAAAACGGAAGTGCATAGTGCTTCTCATAGTCTAACAAACGACCGGTTATCACTGATTTGCCATCTTTCAATTCAGCCTTAGGCAACGGTTCAGCGTAATTCAATTTCTGTTTCTTCACATCATCCGATAAATCCAATTCCGGTAATTTACCATCCAAATGGATTCCCCATACCTTGAAACAGTCCTCACAATCGCTCTCAATGAAATCAATCACTTTCACTGTAGGGGGCAATAACGGAAAAATAAGACTAAAAGAAGCTTCACCGCTATCGGGCATCCAAAATTTTTCGCCCAAGGTAATTCCATTACCGGAACGAATCGGATACTTCTCTCCATTATCAGCCAACAAATAACTTTCATTACTTATCTGAATCCAATTATGAGGACGGAAAAAGGCTTTTACATCCAATACGGTTGCCGTATCCGAAACCACCACTCTGTCTATCTCGATAGTAGAAGAGCTACGAGCGATGAAAGGCGGCTGTTTAACCACCCTGTCTTTTGCCTGCAAAAGGCAGCAACTCACCATAGCAAGCAGTAAAATACCAAAGTTTTTCATTGTATCTTTTTTTAAACATACTTACTTATTTCCCAAGTTCCTATCCAAAAGATTCTTTACTTCTTCGTATGCCTTTGTATATCCACGGGCCAAAGTAATACCATCCGGAGAGATTAACATAAGAATGGGAACTCCTGAAAAATAAAGGTCTTTCACTATAAAGCCATTGCCCTCATCCTCTGTGTAAACTGTAGTCCACGGATGGCTTAGCAATCCCTGTACCCGTTCATCTTTCTTAAACTCTTCAGAACTTCCCTGCAACGATTTCAACAAATCATCACGGGTAAATCCCAATACCTCCAAACCTTTTTCATGATATTTTTGATAGAGATCCGTTATTTTAGGATTTACCCAAAAAGTACCAGGACATAATCCCCAATGATAAATCAACACATATTTGCCTTTATAATCAGACAAAGACACCTTCCGGCCGTCTTTATCTGTCACTGTAAACTCCGCTGGCGCAAAGCCTACTTCAATATTCTTCAATACAAGCAATTGCTTGTCAAGTATTTGTCCAAAATATGAATTTTGAACCTCTGGAGTAAATTGTGCCAAACGCTCTTTCACATCCTTATAAGTAGCATCAAAAACAAAAGCGGATGCATACATAAAAGCGGCATATTCCATATCGTTCACTTTCAATGCCAGACTATCACGAACAATCTTCAGCATTAGCGGACGATGATATTCATTATACATTTGCCCGTATTTTGCCACACTATCATTTTGCTTTGTATCCTGATATTTCAGTATCTGACTGAAGATATCAATCATTTCAGTATTGGAAGACGCAGTCAGGCTATCATACCTAGCCACCAACGAATTGTCATAAAAACCACCCGAATGACGAACCGCACCCAAGTAATCCAAAGACCCTTCCAGTTTTATATCATCACCTACGCGAGCTATAATCTCAGCTCCGCGAATACAACTCCGTAACGGTTCACCCACTTTAGGCTGATGCGTCAATAAATAAAAAGTAGTATGTTCCATAGGAATAAAAGCCGAGAAAATCCCCTCCTTTTCCACCAATATGGTATCTGTCCCGTCTTCTTTCCAATCGGGTAATAAAAAAGTTTTAAGAAAAAGAGTATCTCCAACCTGAAGCCCTTCCAAATGACCGGATAGTTTAAAGCCATCGGTCTGCATAGTTTGCCGGCATGACACTAGAGCCACTGCAAAGAGTGCCAAAGCTAAAATTTTTTTCATATATTCTTACTTTTATATAAATGACTTCCGTTATTTTGCATGACGAAGTGCCAACGTATCTTTTTTCTCTACAGGAAATGACTTTGTCGGAATATCACCTCTAAAGAAACCTTCCTCCTTTATTTTTTTGATACGTTTCCATGCCTGCTGGTAAAGTGTTATGCGGTCTTCCACCGGGTTCCCGTCTTCGTCCAAGGCATAACGCTGATCTTCGGGAACTGTAGCCATGTATTTCCTATAATAGCGAATGGCATTCTTCTCATCTTCTTTCCAATCATAGAGACAGGCTATTTTATAAAGGATGGAGTTTTTCTTTGTATAAATATATAACTTCTCCAAGGCTTCCACCTCTTTCTTTGTATCCCCCGCATAATCGTAACATTCTACCAACCCGTCATAAAGACGTACCATCATACTATCAGAAGGAACTGCTATGCGGAAGGCTTCTTCCATATATTCCACACCCTCCTTTTTCCAAGAAGTGCGTGCCGAAGCTTTTGCCAGATAATAGAGCACATTCACATCCATCGGATTTTTTTGATAAGCTTCTTTCAGATTATCGTATGCACCGTAAAACCAGTTATCCCCATAATGGGATACACCTAAATAGTAAAGAGTGAGAAAACTACGATCACCCAGTTCTTTTAATGACTCATAGCGTTTTACCGCCGTTCCGTACTCTTTCAGCATACAATAAGCCTTCGCATTCTGGCGGTTCACATCTATATTGGTGGTATCGGACAAACGATAAACTTCCGTCACATCAACAGCATCTTTAAACTGCTGATTGTTATTAAAAATACCGGCAATGCGTGCCACTGTCTGGGCATCCAACGAATCACGCCGATAGGCTATGTTATAACTGAGGAAGGCACTGGCAGCATCCTGCAATCCCTCGTATGCCTGTCCCAGATATTTGTATCCGGTGGCCGACAAGGAATCGCGTTCCAACCAGCCATGACAAGCCGTACGCGCTTCTTCATAATCTTCGGAAGCTAATAAAGAGCGTATGAACTGCAACCGGAAAAATTTATTTTCCGGTTGCAAATTCATTGCCTTCTGATAACAGTTGGCCGCCCGACGGGAGTTACCCGTCAATTTGTAACACTCGGCAAGGTCGATCAAAACTTTTGTGTTTGTGCTGTCTTTCAAGATAAGAGAGTTCAATACCCCTATGGCTTCCGGATAACGGTTCATCGCTTTCAGCGCCTGAGCTTTGGTAATCAGCAACAAAGAATCCTGACAATCGGGTTCAATCAGCGTAACTACTGTTTCATAATCATAATTATCCATTGCCTGACGAATCCCATCATTCACCTGGGCAAACAACGAAACGGGGAGCATACATAGCAGCAGTGTTACAAATTTTTTCATATCTTTATTCTTATTGTTTCTTTGTGGTAATCAATATCACGCCATTCTTGGCTTTGGCTCCATAAATGGCAGTACCTGCCGCATCCTTCAACACCGAAATAGATTCAATGTCCGAAGCATTCATTTTTTCCATTTGACTATAAGGCTTTTCTATCCCATCAACTATAAGCAATGGTTTCTCCTTCCAATCTTTCAACGAAAAAGTTTCCTTACCTATCCGCAATGGATTTTCTTGAAAAACAGTGTCTGTCTTCAACTCCAAATGACGTGCTTCATTTGATTTGATATCTTTACCGTCTAGTCTGAAAGTGACGGGAACCGTATATTTCACACGCACAGGCTGACCTTTCTGCATACCCGGTTTCCATTTCGGCATAATGGAAATGACTCGAATGGCCTCACCGTCCAAATCCGGATCAATGCTCCTGACAACTTTGGGATTGGCTATATTACCATCTTTCTCAACTACAAATTGTACAATAACCTTTCCCTGTACTCCAGCTTTCTGAGCCTCCACTGGATATTTGATATTCTTCCCCAAGAATTTCAAACATTCTCCCATACCACCCGGAAACTCAGGCATCTCTTCAACAACCTGAAAAACCGGAACTTCATCAGAAACTTCTTCACCACCTCCATAACCTACTACAACCACTTCCTGTGTCTTAGTTGTGATTTCTCCCTCCAAATACACTTTTAAAGATTTAATTTTTCCAATAAGTTTCTCTGTAATAGTCAATTCCTTTGTTTTCATATTTATATATGAAACACTCAAAGTAGCCCCAACAGGCATTGAAATAACAAAATTTCCATCTAAATCTGTGATCGTACCCGAAGTGGTACCTTTGATAATCACACTAGCACCTACAACCGGAGCGTTTGTACTTTTTTCTAATACCTGCCCTTGCACTTTTATTTCCTTTGCAGGATGTTTTTCGGGACTTTTAACCTCTTCGGTTTTCATAATTGCCGTTAAATCATTAACTTTGACGGCTGAAATCTCATCTAACTCACTAGAGATTTCGGGGCGGGCAAAGGCTGCCACGGCAATGGCTGCCAATGGAAGCACATACAGGTACTTGAGTCGTGCCCACGGATTGGATTTCTTTTTTAACATCATAGTAATACGTTTTTTAAGTGAACTGTGATTGAAGCTGTTGGCCATAGAGTAGAGCCTTGTGCCGACAGCTTTTTTTATTAATAACAACTGATATTTCTTTGCATCAATACCTTGTGCAATCACGCTTTCGTCCGCTTCGAACTCGTGTATGTTCTGTAGTTCCTGTTTCAATAACCAGGAGGCAGGATTGAACCATTGGAAAAAGATGCAGATATCCGCTATAAGTAAATCTATGGAATGTCTCTTCCGTATATGGGCATATTCATGCGTCAGTATTTCCTCACCGTTTTCCTTCAGGTCTTTCTCAGAGATCACTACAAACTTCATCCAACTGAAAGGTGCGATTTTTTTCTGATGGGTAATCAGCGTGATGCCATTTTCCTGACGGACAAGGGTGCTACCCTTTATCAGCCTCAGCATACGGGTCAGCGACCATACATTACGTAAAAAGAAGAATACAATACCCAACAAATAAACCATCAGCAACACTTCACGCCATGTAATGGCAGATACGGGAGCAGCTTCTATAGTAGCAGTCCGATTAAGATCAGCCATAAGCAGAAGTTCTTCCCAAGTCAGCAATTGTTGACTGACTTCCATCGGTTCTTTCATAGTCACTTCCACAAAGGGAATGGCACAGGACAATATCAGTATTCCCAACAAAGCAATACGGTTAAAACGATGGAATGTTTCACGGCTCAGCAACAGGCGGTAAAATAAATAAAATACCGCCAGACAGACTGCCGACTTTACAATATATACAAAAAATGCTCCCATAGTATGTATCTTTAATTATTCTCTTTATCCGGATTATTCATGCGCCTTTTCCACATCCCGGATAAGCTGCTTCAATTCATCCAAAGAAATCTCCTCCTCCTTCACCAGTGAAGAAACCGCTCCTAAATAAGAGTTATTGAAATATTTACTGATAACCCCTTTCAACGTCTTCTTCTTAAAATCATCACAGCTTACCACCGCATAATACTGATAGGTATTTCCAAATACCTCATGACTGAGAAACCCCTTTTCCTCCAATCCTCTCACAATGGTAGACAGAGTATTGAAATGCGGACGCGGTTCATCATAAAAATCAAGTAACTGTTTTACAAACAACGGGCCTTTTTCCCAAAAATAACCCATAATTTCTTCTTCCTTTGCTGTCAACATTTTCATAATCTTTCTTTTGATTATCACAAAGAACTAAAACTTTTAGTTATAAAACTAATTTTCATAGTTAAAGTAAACTAAAAGCTTTAGTTACCTGCTGTAAAACAGTATATCCCGTTTTCACCTACTGATGCAAACGGGATATACTTATCATAAATAATCCACCTATAAGGAGACTACAGATCTCTATATACTTATACTTCCCTGAACAATCTATTATTCGTCAATGACCGATTTATTTTCCGTCAGCCTTTTCAAACGGAGAAGTGCCTCCATATAATAATAATCAGCATAAATGATGGATGCATCAATCTCTGATCCGGCAGGCAAGTGTCCTGTGGAATGAAGCAGGAAAGCAGGTTTACTTTTACCACACTGGTATTTGTCGGAACTCAGGCTGGTCAGCATTTTTACAGCCACCTGTTTATATTCCAATACTTTTTCAGCAGTGACAAAGAATATAACTATTAACATTGTATTTATGCCCACTATCAGATAAGCCATAAGAGGTTATCTTAAAAAAAGAACTTGAAACAGCCTCTTATTTTTGTAAAACAAAAAAGCCTGCTACAGAAATTAATGTGCAACAGATTTTGGTTTTACACACAAAATCAGCAGGATTTCTACCGATATTTATAAATGTAGAAACATTCCACATCAAACCACATTATATGAGGATTTTTTCCATTTTCTATACAATTGGGGAAATACTAACCAGCTGATAATTAGAAGTAATATTCTTTTGGCATAGGAATTGTCATATCATTATCATAAAATAATTACTGTTAAAAATATAAGATTATGAAAAAAAAAAATTGTTGCAATAGCATTGGTAATGGGATTAGGAACGACAGTGGCATTTGCCGGAAATTTGACATCAGGTGTTGAAACTGTCATGGCAGTAAATGACTTTACCCCCATTGAAGTGAAAGATCTTCCAGCAGCGATAACGGAAGCAATCGCCAAAAATTTTGCGGAATCAATCGTCAAAGAAGCAGCGGTGGAAGCGACAGAGGATGGTAGCAAGACCTATCAGGTTGTCCTGACAGACAAGGAAGGAACTGAAAATACAGTGTTCTTCAATGAAAAAGGTGAAATATTGAAATAATACATTTTGCATCTTTCTTGATAAAGGACAGAATTTGCCTCACAAAAAGAGGACTGTTCTTATTAAAAGATACAGGATTTTCATAAATAATTTCATTGGAAGACTTGTCATTTTTTACTAATATTGAACCGTTTTACAGGAGCCGCTGTCCGAGATGGACAGTTGCTCTTTTTAATTTTTATATCACTGTTCATAAAACTACCAGTACATTGTGAAAATCTATTTTAGAAAAACTTTTTTTTCATCAAGATAAATATCAAAACGGTCAGCACTCTTGTCGAAATTGACAATATCAAAGTTGTCTATAAGCACATCCGGAAGGATGGCACGAAGGAGTCGTTCGGGTTTCATAAAACAAAGGTAAGCAAAGATAGCTAATTTTAAAAATTACCAACCAGAAATTTCCGCTGACCCCAAAACCCCTCAGGTTGTTACGTTGACCCGTGATTCTATATGAAAAGAAAAATAAGTCCAATATAAATAAAAGAGAAACAAGATATCCATGAAACAAATTCATAAATACCTTGTTTTGTGTAGCGGGACCCGGGATTGAACCGGGGACCTCATGATTATGAATCATGCGCTCTAACCAGCTGAGCTATCCCGCCATCGTTTTTTTTTAAAAAGACCGCCAAGAGTGGAAGCCTCTCAACAGTCTAAAATTGTTCATTGTAGCGGGACCCAGGATTGAACTGGGGACCTCATGATTATGAATCATGCGCTCTAACCAGCTGAGCTATCCCGCCATCATTTCTCAATTGCGGGTGCAAAGATAGAAAGTTATTTTGAACTTTGCAACATTTCAGAGAACTTTTTCTTGTAAAATTCGTTTTTAAAGAGAAAAACAGCTTAGTATATGGCAAATAAATATTTCAAAAAACATAGCATTTATTATGGCAAATAAGAAAATTTGGCTTAATTTGCCACCGAAACTTTAAAAAGCTAACCTATGAGAAAAGAAAAAATTCGCTTGGAGTACATGTTGAAAGCCGGATCCGGTAACATCGTATGGTCTATTATCAGTACTCCATCCGGCCTGGAAACATGGTTTGCAGACAAGGTGACATTCAAAGACAAAGTATTCACCTTTTATTGGGGAAAAACAGAAACACGGCAAGCTGAAGTTACAAACTTCCGGGTTAACAGTTTTATACGCTTTCGATGGCTGGATGATGAAGATCCTAAAGCCTATTTTGAATTGAAAATGGTCTATAACGAACTAACCTCTGACTATATGCTGGAAGTGATTGACTGGGCAGACCCCGATGAAGTAGAAGATACGAAAGAACTTTGGGATTCCGAAATAGAGAAGCTAAAAAGGGTAAGTGGACTGTAATTCTATAAAAATATGCAAAACTTGTCTTTGCTCTCCGTTTTTTATGCTATTTTTGTGCCTTGATAGTTGCACAAAATGAAATAATGCTACGCATAAAAAAATTAGATATATTTATCCTAAAGAGCTTTTTGATGCTCTTTATAGGTACTTTTTTCATCTGTCTCTTCATCTTCATGATGCAATTTTTATGGAGATATGTAGACGAGTTGGTTGGAAAAGGATTGGAAATGAGTGTTTTAGCACAATTCTTCTTTTATTCTGCTCTGACCTTAATACCTTTGTCCCTACCTTTGGCAATTTTATTAGCTGCCTTAATGACATTCGGTAACTTTGGTGAAAGATATGAATTGCTGTCAATGAAAGCAGCGGGTATTCCCTTATTGAGGATCATACGTCCACTGATTATTTTTTGTACTTTCCTGTGTTGTACCTCGTTTTATTTTCAAAATGTCATAGCTCCCAAAGCGCAGATCAAACTGCTTACTTTACTTGTATCCATGAAGCAAACTTCACCAGAACTGGATATTCCGGAAGGTGTATTTTACGACGAAATTGAGGGGTATAATATATATGTAAAACAGAAAGACCGTGAAACAGGAATGCTAAAAGATGTACTGATCTACAACTTTTCAGATGGGTTTGAAAACGCTCACATTATATGGGCTTCCGAAGGAAAAATGGAGATGACAGCAGACAAACAACATCTTTATCTACATCTGTACAACGGAGAGCAGTTCGAAAATCTGAAATCGCAGACCATTTCATCCAATAATGTCCCCTATCGACGTGAAACCTTCAGAGAGAAACATACCATTATCGAATTTGACGGTGGATTCAACATGGTAGATGGAAGCTTTTTAAGTGACCGTTCGGACAGCAAAAACATGATTGAAATCAGCCAGTCCATCGACTCACTGAACCACCGTGCCGACAGCTTGGGAAGAAGTATGTATAATGAAATAAAAGCCTCGACTTATCGCAATATCGTATTATCGAAAACAGACTCCGCAAAAATAGTTGAAACAAACAACAAAATCAATGTGGACAGCCTGTTCAATTCCTATACTTTAGCTGAAAAAGATAAGACACTGGGTAGTGCGGCGGATCGTACCGAGGCACTGGCCAGCGAATGGAGCATGAAAAGCTATCAAACTACAGATGCGGACAACAATATCCGGAAACACGAAGCCGACTGGCACAAAAAAATCACCCTCTCTCTCAGTTGTTTGATTTTCTTTTTCATCGGTGCGCCTTTGGGAGCCATCATCCGCAAAGGAGGTTTAGGAATGCCCGTAGTGGTATCCGTCTTAATTTTCGTAATTTATTATATCATTGATTCCGGAGCTACCCGAGTAGCAAAAAGCGGTGAAATGAATATGGTATTGGGCGTGTGGATGAGTACCATTGTATTGGCACCTATCGGAGCCTTCTTTACTTATAAGTCAAATAATGACTCTGTGGTATTCAATGCCGAAGTGTATATCAATTTCTTCCGTATGCTGCTAGGTCTGCGCCCCTCGCGCCATGTATTCAAAAAAGAAGTTATTATAGAAGATCCGGACTATCCACGTATACAAACGGAATTGGAGAAACTATGCAACATCTGTAACGAATATGCCATCAAGCATAGACTGGCCGATGCACCTAATTATATCCGCATCTTCACCAATAAAGGACATGACGACGTCATAGCCGATATCAGTGCCAAAATGGAACTACTCATAGAAGAATTATCCAACAGCAAAGATGGAGTATTACTGGAATACTTAAATAAATATCCCATTTTGTCCACCAAAGCTCACAAAAGTCCGTTTGACAACCAATGGCTTAATTTACTTGCAGGAATCATTGTACCAATAGGCCTGTTCTTCTATTTCCGCATTTGGCGGTTCAGTATCCGGCTGGATAAAGATTTAAAAAACATAATCAAGACCAACCGTGAAATTCAAGAAAGAATAAACAATAAATCATTTATAATTTGACTATGGAAGAATTAAAACTAAATACCATCGAAGAAGCGATAGCTGACTTCCGTGAAGGTAAGTTTGTCATTGTAGTGGACGACGAAGATCGTGAAAATGAAGGCGATTTAATTGTTGCTGCGGAAAAAATTACTCCCGAACAAGTCAATTTCATGTTGAAACATGCACGTGGCGTGCTTTGTGCACCTATTACCATTTCTCGTTGCAAAGAATTGGAATTACCTCATCAAGTAGATACAAACACGTCAGTTCTAGGTACTCCTTTCACTGTAACTGTAGATAAGCTGGAAGGTTGCAGTACCGGAGTTTCTATCCACGACCGGGCCGCTACCATCCGTGCTCTTGCCGATCCTACCTCCACTCCCGAAACATTCGGACGTCCGGGGCATGTCAATCCATTATATGCACAAGACAAAGGGGTGCTGAGACGTGCAGGCCATACAGAAGCCTGTATCGACATGGCGCGTCTGGCAGGGCTATACCCTGCCGCCGCACTGATGGAAATCATGAGTGAGGACGGAACCATGGCACGTCTGCCCGAACTAAGAAAAATGGCCGATGAATGGGGGCTGAAACTAATTTCAATCCGTGACTTGATCGCCTATCGTCTGAAGCAAGAGTCATTAGTAGAAAAAGGGGTGGAAGTGGACATGCCGACTGAATACGGCCATTTCCGTCTGATACCTTTCCGCCAGAAAAGCAATGGTTTAGAACATATCGCTATTATAAAAGGTGACATAAAAGAAGGAGAACCCGTTTTGGTACGTGTACATTCTTCTTGCGCCACCGGTGATATTTTCGGATCCATGCGTTGTGACTGTGGAGAACAACTGCACAAAGCATTGCAAATGATCGAAAAAGAAGGAAAAGGTGCTGTTGTTTACTTAAACCAAGAAGGAAGAGGCATAGGACTAATGGAAAAGATGAAAGCCTACAAATTGCAAGAAAATGGTGTGGATACTGTAGAAGCAAATATCCTTTTAGGGCATCAGGCAGATGAACGTGATTACGGAGTCGGAGCACAGATACTACGCAGTATAGGCGTCACCCAAATGCGTTTGCTGACAAATAATCCTGTCAAACGTGTAGGATTGGAATCATACGGTTTGTCCATAGTTGAAAACGTTCCCATTGAAATCACGCCTAACAAATATAACGAGCGTTATTTAAAAACCAAAAAAGACAGAATGGGACACACATTGCACTTTAACAAATAAAAAAGCTATAACTCAGACGAAATCACATCATTTTTATGCGATTTCGTCTGTTTTACTTTCATAATTAAGATATTATCCTTTATTTTGCAGCAAGTAAACTTAAACACATTAAAAAATAATAGCAATGAATCAATTATCAGATCGTCTGAATCGTTTGTCTCCTTCAGCAACATTGGCCATGTCCCAAAAAAGTAATGAGTTAAAAGCCCAAGGAGTTGATGTCATTAATTTAAGCGTAGGTGAACCGGACTTCAATACCCCGGACCACATCAAAGAAGCAGCAAAAAAGGCAGTAGATGATAACTTTTCCAGATATTCTCCAGTTCCGGGATATCCTGCACTTCGCAATGCAATCGTAGCCAAACTGAAGAATGAAAACGGATTAGACTATACAGCTGCACAAATCTCCTGTGCAAACGGTGCCAAGCAATCTGTTTGTAATACGATTATGGCTCTAGTTAACGACGGTGACGAAGTAATAGTCCCTGCTCCCTATTGGGTAAGCTATCCTGAAATGGTAAAACTAGCAGACGGAACTCCTGTTATTATCACTGCGGGTATTGATCAGGATTTCAAAATCACCCCTGCACAACTAGAAGCAGCGATTACTCCTAAAACCAAAGCATTGATTCTTTGCTCACCGTCAAATCCCACCGGTTCCGTTTATACCAAAGAAGAGTTGGCCGGCTTGGCCGCTGTTTTGGCAAAGCACCCGCAAGTATATGTTATAGCCGATGAGATTTACGAACATATCACATACAGTGGCAAACATGAAAGCATTGCCCAATTCCCTGAGATTCATGACAATGTAATTATTGTAAACGGAGTTTCAAAAGCATATGCTATGACAGGATGGAGAATCGGGTTCATTGCCGGTCCGGAATGGATTGTAAAAGCTGTAAATAAGCTGCAAGGACAATATACCTCAGGTCCGTGCTCTGTTTCTCAGAAAGCTGCCGAAGCTGCCTATACAGGTACTCAGGCTCCCGTAGAGGAAATGCGCCAAGCATTCCAGCGCCGCCGTGACCTTATTGTAAAATTAGCAAAAGAAATTCCAGGATTTGAAGTAAACAATCCTCAAGGAGCATTCTATTTATTCCCGAAATGTGATTCCTTTTTTGGCAAATCAGCAGGTGACCGCAACATCAATAACGCTGACGATTTAGCAATGTATCTGCTTGAAGTAGGTCATGTGGCATGTGTAGGTGGTACTTCATTCGGTTCCCCCGAATGCATCCGTATGAGTTATGCAACTTCCGATGAGAATATTATAGAAGCTATGTGCCGCATCAAAGAAGCATTAGCCCTATTAAAATAAAATATTCTTTCTCTATAAAAAGAACAGGCATCCGTTTTTTTCTGTGATGCCTGTTTTTTTGGCTCAGCGGAAATTTCTGGTTGGTAAGTTTTAAAA
>ULVR01034852.1_pt1 | contig 95517 bp, 91 predicted proteins | sample 1959601 | NCBI WGS metagenome assembly ULVR01 (sample SAMEA4835791, study PRJEB28245) | human gut metagenome | biome: gut microbiome; material: fecal sample | place: Denmark | collected 2008
AAGGTCCACTCTACCCAATATGAGGTAAATAAATAATTTAATATTTGGCCCGGTGGCTCAGCTGGTTAGAGCGCCGCCCTGTCACGGCGGAGGTCGTGGGTTCGAACCCCATCCGGGTCGTTTTGATACGACTGTTATAAATTGGTTCGCGTAAGCGGATTGAGGGACAGAGTATCGTAATGGGGTCTTAGCTCAGCTGGGAGAGCATCTGCCTTACAAGCAGAGGGTCACAGGTTCGAGCCCTGTAGGCCCCATTTCATTGTCGGAAAGTAAGAAGAATTTCTGGTTGATATATCGATATAATTTGAAATAAATCAACAATAAAAGAAATTTAAAAAAATCAAAAAAACAGTTGACATTCTTCAGAATGAGTTGTATAATATGACTTGTTCGTTAAGAATAAAAAGTATGTGTGTGTAGCTCAGCTGGATAGAGCACTTGGCTACGGACCAAGGTGTCGGGAGTTCGAATCTTCTCACGCACGTCGATTTCTCTGGTTGTCAGAGAGCAAAAAGCATCCTTTTGAGGGTGCTTTTTTTGTATAATAGAGAATTCCAAGGAATTTCCTATTACACAAAAATGCACTAACGTGCCAATGATGTGCACTCGCGCTAAGATGCAGGTTGTCGCAAGCGACGCGCTCAGCGCGAGAATGTGTCAAGGCAGCAACTGTTCACAGGTAGAAATTTTCTGAACTGAAAATTCCGTACGATACAGTTCTGGCAGCAGATTTTGTCGATTTGGAATGTGCAGTATCGGCAAAATCCCGTTGATGGGCACACGTGTGCGAACCGTAACCCTGAGCACATTCTTTATTCCGTTTACGACAGCCCGGAATTGACTTTTTACCGCATGACCGATATAATAATAGGGCTGTCCCTATCAAGGCAGATAGCTTTGCGGTTTCTATGAAAGACCGCGTGGAGGAATTATGAAAACAGAATATCTGATAAAAATTGGTTCTGTCGCGAAATGGCTGGTGCCGTTTTTTGCAGCGGTGGCGCTGCTGAACGCGTAGGTTTTAAGTGGGCAGAATAAAATAGAAAGGCTGGGAAGAAGCTGGGAGATGCATCACGGATTCTGACACAGCGGAAAGGAGAAGAGATGCAGTTAGTTCAGTTAGATATGAAGCAGATATCGAGCGAGGCAGAGATTTACGACTGCCTGGTCGGTCAGATGAATTTTACCAATGCCGATGAAAAACCGGAATGGATGAATGTGATTGAGATGAACGAGCGGGATCCGTATGAGATGGATACAGAAGAACAGCCGGAGGATCCGGAGTTTAAGAAAATTCTGGAGACACCGGAGAAGACATTGGATGGTCTGGTACAGATGCTGGCTGCCCGCCTGGCAGATGATTACTGCCTGGAAGTAATCCGGGATGAAGCGGCGGATGATGAGAAGAAAGAACTGGAAAAACGTCTGGAACGCGCACTGGAAGATGCGGCGCGCACAATCGATGAAAGAGACGGGAAATTGTATGCAATACTTGAGGATACAAAACCCATGGCATTCTCCGTTATCTGATGAGCCGGAAGAAGGATTGATTCCGTGTGAGGTGGTTCGGTCTTCCCGGAAGACGATCGCCATCCAGATCACGGCGGAAGGACGCCTGGTACTCCGGATTCCGAGGAGGGCTTCGGTGCAGGCTGCGATGCGGTTTGCCGAGGAGCACCGCGACTGGATTGAAGTCCATTATAAAGAAGCTGTGGAACGCCAGAGGAACCGGAAAACGTATGGAGCGGAAGAAATCCGAAATTTCACAGAAAAGCTGCGCCCGGTGCTCATGCACCGGGTTGCTTTATATGCGGCGTGCATGGGCGTAACCTATGGAAAAATCACAATCCGGAACCAGAAAACGCGTTGGGGAAGCTGCAGCGCAGCTGGAAACCTAAATTTTAACTGGCGGCTGGCACTTTTGCCGGAGGATCTGATGAATTATGTGATTGTCCATGAGCTGGCACACCGGCTGGAAATGAACCATTCCGCGCGTTTCTGGACGCAGGTGGAGAATATACTGCCGGACTGGCGGGAACGGCGCAGGCGGCTTAGGGAGTATGTGATATAGAAAAGAAGCACAGACATAGATAATAGGAGGAACAAAATGGCAGAAGAAGTCTGGATGCTTCAGACCAAGAAAGCAGATTTTAAGCAGATCGGGGCGCGGTTTCGGATCGATCCGGTTACGGCGCGTATTATCCGGAACCGTGGGATCGAAGGAGAGGCGGCGATCGACCGCTATTTAAATGGCACGCTGGATGATCTGTATGATCCGATGCTGTTAAAAGATATGGAGCGTGCCGTTTCCATCCTGTGCGAGGCTGTGGATACTGGAAAGAAGATACGGATCGTCGGTGATTATGATATTGACGGCGTCTGTTCGACGTACATATTATTGCAGGCATTTGAACGGCTGGGCAGTGATGTAGATTTTGAGATACCGGATCGCATCAAGGATGGCTACGGAATCAATGAATCGATCATCGAACAGGCGCACGCGGACGGCGTGGAGGTGATTCTGACTTGTGACAATGGTATTTCCGCGTTCCATCAGGTGGAGCTGGCGAAGAAATATGGCATGACGGTTGTCATCACGGATCATCATGAGGTGCCCTTAGATGGGGAAAAAGAGAAGATTCCACCGGCGGATGCGGTGATCGATCCGAAACAGGCAGACTGTCCGTACCCATTTCCGGAGATCTGCGGCGCAGTGGTGGCGTACAAGCTGGTGCAGGTTTTATATGCCCGCCGGGGCGTGCCGCAGATGGAATGGCTGGATTTGCTTGAATTTGCCGCGATTGCGACGGTCGGTGATGTGATGAAGCTGCAGGATGAGAACCGGATTCTGGTAAAATACGGTCTTAAAAAGATGGCGCAGACCAAAAATCTAGGGCTTCGCAGACTGGCGGAGAAAAATAATCTTGATCTGGGGGCGATCACAGCATACCATATCGGATTTGTCATTGGACCGTGCCTGAATGCGGGCGGACGATTAAAAACGGCAAAGGAAGCGCTGGCGCTTCTGCGGGCGCAGAGTGAGGAAGAGGCGGAACGCCTGGCAGAGGAACTTAAGGAATTAAATGATACCCGCAAGGATATGACCGAGCAGGGGACTGAGGCGGCGAAGCTGCAGGTAGAGAGCTGGTACCAGAAGGACAAGGTGCTGGTGGTCTTTCTGCCGGAATGCCATGAATCGCTGGCGGGCATTATTGCAGGGCGCCTGAGGGAATATTATCAGAAGCCGGCGATCGTGCTGACGCGCGGCGAGGAGGCGGTCAAAGGCTCGGGACGTTCCATCGATGAGTACCATATGTTTAAAAAGCTGACAGAGGTCAGCGATCTGCTGCTCAAATTTGGCGGGCATCCGCTGGCAGCCGGGCTTTCGCTGGAAGAGAAGAACATTGACGAGTTCCGGCGCAGACTGAATGAAAATGCGGGGCTGACGGAGGAAGATTTTAAAGCGAAAGTCTGGATCGATGTGCCGATGCCGGTGGGATATGTGACAGAACGCCTTGTGAGGGAGCTTTCCTGTCTCGAACCGTTTGGACAGGGCAACGAAAAGCCGCTGTTTGCAGAGAAATCACTCCGCATCCGGGCGAGCCGCGTGCTGGGGCGCAACCGGAATGTCGTAAAAATGACGTTGGAAGAGACAGACGGACACGCGATCGAGGCGCTATATTTCGGTGACGGAACGGCGTTTGAGGAAGAGCGCGCCGGACGGCGGGAGATCGACGTCGTGTATTATCCGGACATCAATGAGTACAATGGAAGAAAAACGCTACAGGCGGTGATCCGCCGTTATAAATTCCGGGGGTAAATGGCATGATAACGAGAAAAGATGTGATGCCGGTCAATTTCCTGAAAAAAGAAAAATTTACCGGAAGTGATACCGGGATGCGCTACCGGATGGAGATGACAAAGCGCGAAGTACCGAAAGAAGACGGCGCAGATGGCGAGACGGTCGAGGAGACAGTCCTGACCGTGACATCGTGGCCGGAACCATATGGATACGACGCAACGCCGGAAGAGGAGAAGACCCGCGAGGAATTTCCATTTTCGGAAGAAGGAATTGTGAGCGGGGTAGAGTGGCTGAACGGGCAGCATGCGCGGTATGTGAAGCCAGAAAAATAGACGGTTGCGTGAACAGAAAGAGTGAAAAAGTAGAATGAGTTGGAAAAAGACATTTTATGAGGGGCTAAAGAGCGGTATCCCCATTGGACTGGGGTATCTGCCGGTCTCCTTTACGTTTGGCTTCCTGGCGGTGTCGGGCGGTCTGCCGGTCTGGGTAGCGGTTTTTATATCGCTGACGAACTTAACGAGCGCCGGACAGTTCGCAGGGACAAACCTGATTCTGGCGGGGGCTGGGTACTTTGAGGTGGCATTGACGACGTTTGTCATCAACCTGCGCTATATGCTGATGTCACTGTCCCTGTCCCAGAAGCTCGATGAAAAGACGGGAACCGGGGCGCGCCTGGCACTGGCATTCGGCATCACGGATGAGACGTTTGTCGTCAGTTCCCTGCATCCGGGCATTTTGAAAGCGTCGTATATGCTGGGACTTATCACGATGCCGATTCTGGGGTGGAATCTTGGAACCTGGCTGGGAGGTGCGATCTCGGCGGTTCTGCCGCAGGCGCTGCAGAATGCGATGGGAATTGCCCTATACGCGATGTTTATTGCACTGATTCTGCCGGCGGCACGCAAATCGCGGTCGGTGTGCTGCGTCATCATTCTGGCAGTTGTGATGGTGTGCATTTTAAAATATGTTCCGGTTTTTGCCGGTATTTCCTCCGGTTTCCGGGTGATTCTGGTTACGATCGCGGCATCGGCGTTCGGTGCATGGAAATTCCCGCATGATCCGGACGGTAAAGAAGCCGGTCAGGACGAGAGTCAGAAAGGGGGGGCAGAATGATGAATACAGCAGAGGCAGCAGGAGCAGCTGGAACACTCGATATGAAATACGTGCTGACCTGTGTCCTTTTGATGGCACTGGTTACATATATTCCACGTGTTCTTCCGGTTACGATTTTCCGGAAACAGATCCGTTTGAAGTTTATCCGATCTTTCTTAGATTATACGCCGTATGCAGTGCTGGGAGCACTGACATTTCCGGATGTATTTACCTCCACAGGACATCTCTATTCGGCGGTCGGAGGAACGATCGTAGCGGTGATTTTGGGATATAAGGGAAAGAGCCTGGTGGTAGTGGCGATCGCGGCGATTGTGACGGTTTACCTGCTTGAGATGGCAGGCGGAGCCGGTCTTTTGGCGTCGCTTTCATTTTAAGAAAAATTTAAAATGAATATGCGCGAAAGCGCGGGAAATTCATCATAAATAAAAACGAAAGGTGCAGACAAGATGATTACAATGAAGGGAGCCGCTGTTTCGGCAAAGCTGAAAGAGCAGGTGGAAAAAGGGCTGGAAACCCTGACATGGGTGCCGAAACTGACGATTATCCGGGTGGGCGAGAATCCGGATGATATTTCCTATGAGAAAGGCGCAACGAAGAAGCTGACATCGTTCGGGCTTGAGGTGGAATCGAAGGTATTTCCGGGAGATATCTCGGACGAGGCATTTAAGAAGGAGTTTGCGGCGATCAATGCGGATGCGTCGGTGGACGGTATTTTAATGCTGCGCCCGCTTCCAAAACAGATCAACGAGCAGGATATTGAAAAAATGATCGATCCGGCGAAGGATCTGGACGGTATTTCCCCAGTCAATATTGCCAAGGTGTTCAGCGGCGATACGAGCGGTTTTGCGCCGTGTACGGCGGAGGCAGTGGTATGCATGCTGAAAATGAACGATATCGCGCTTTCTGGCAAACGGGTGGCAGTCGTAGGAAGAAGCATGGTTGTGGGACGCCCGCTTTCGATGCTGCTTCTGCATGAAAATGCGACCGTGACCATCTGCCATTCGAGAACTGCCAGCCTGCCGGAGGTATGCCGGGAGGCGGATATTCTGACTGCCTGCGTGGGAAAAGCAGCGATGATTAACCACACTTATGTAAAAAAGGATGCGGTTGTCATTGACGTTGGGATCAATGTAGATGAAAATGGAAAACTCTGCGGCGATGTGGATTTTGCCGATCTGGAAGGAACTGCTTCGGCGGCAACCCCGGTTCCGGGCGGTGTCGGCGGCGTGACGACGGCGGTTCTGGCACAGCATCTGGTGTGTGCAGCACGGATGAAACAGGAAAAAAATAGTAATAAATAAGCGAAAGAAAGTTAAGAGAAAAGCAATACATTTCCTCTCGTTTTCAGGTATAACTATAGTAAGAATGACAGTGTACCAGTTGTTGCTCCGGAAGGTCCGAACCCATTGTGGGGTGGAATTCACGGATGAAACAGAAAAACGGGAGGAATTTTTTATGAGAAAAATGGGGATGATGCGAAACAGGATGGCATTTCTGCTGGCAGCAGGCACGATGACAATGACATCGGCGGCAGGTCTGGCAGGTTGTACGTCCGCACCGGCATCGGTGACGGTGCAGTCGGCGGAAAATACGGGGATCACGGTGACGAGCCAGGAGAAAATCAAGGCGGAGCCGGATATTGCGGAAATTACCTACAGTGTCTATTCACAGGCGGCGGATGCGAGCACCTGCCAGTCGGAGAATCAGACGGATTTGGATGCGGTTCTGGCGCTTTTGAAGGAAAAGGGAATTGCAGATACCTCGGTGCAGACGAGCGGTCTGGGGCTGAATCCGCTCTATGACTGGGACAATGGCAAGAAGATCACTGGTTATGAGATGACGACGGAGGTTGTTGTATCGGATGTTGCGATTGAGGATGCAGGGGCGATCATCAGTGATTCGGTCAATGCGGGTATCAATTCGATCGATTCGGTCCAGTACCAGTGCAGCAATTTTGATGAGATTTATCAGGAAGCGCTCAAAAAAGCCATTGAGTCGGCGCGCGTGAAAGCCGAAGCGATGGCGGAGGCAGGCGGCTGCAAGCTGGGAACGATGACGAATGTGCAGGAGTACAGCAGCGGGCAGCAGGCGCGTTATTATGACACTTCTTACAGCAGCGGCATGGCGATGAAGGAAACGGCGATGGAAGATGCGGGTGCAGGCAGAAACCTGATGCCGGGGCAGGTGGATGTTGAGGCAGAGGTGTCGGCTACGTTTTCCATTCAATAGGGATCAGCTGCATGAAAGGTCGTCTGGTTTCGGAGGAAAAATCGGATTTTAAACAGGAAAAGGGAATAAACACAAATTGTATAAACCTTCGCATATCTGGGATACTAACAGTGTGAAATGAATGGTCGGAAACGGCTGCTGTTTCATGAGAATGTAGAACAGAATGCGGAGGTTTATTTTTTATGTGGGGAATGATAACCGCGCTGGTTTCCGGCGCACTCATGAGTATACAGGGCGTATTTAATTCTGCCGTGATGAAACAGACCAGCATGTGGGTATCGGCTGGCTGGGTGCAGATAAGTGCGTTTGTGGTTTGCCTGCTGATGTGGCTTTTTACGGGGCGCGGCGCGGTATCAGGGCTTTGGCAGATCGAACCGCGGTATATGCTGACCGGCGGCGTGATCGGGGCATTTATCACGTACACGGTCATCAAGAGCTTTGACGCGCTGGGACCGGCAAAATCAGCGCTTCTGATCGTCGTGGCGCAGATCCTGGTGGCGTACCTGATTGAGGTGTTTGGCTGGTTCGGTGTGGAGAAAGCGGGATTTGAGTGGCGCAAGGCGATCGGGGCGGCGGTTGCGATTGCGGGGATTGTGATTTTCAGATGGGAATAAAAATTTTCTGCTTGTGTTTAAAGGGGGTTTTGGTTAGAATAGAATTACGGACAAAACGCGCCTCGGAAAAAGAGGGGTGCAGAAGATGAAACAGACAAATCAAACAGTAAATCGGAAACGATGGATGCGAACAGGGGCAGTCGGCGTGGTATTTTTGGCGGCTGTTTTGTGTTTTGGTGTGCAGAGCCGGCGAGAGAAGCAGACGGTGGTGCTGGAGACGCAGAATAGTTTTTCAAAAGAGGTGGATGATTCGCAGGAAAGCTCCGAACGTCCAGCAAAACGGTCAAACGGCGGGGCAGTGGATGGGGATAATGAAGCAGCAGAGAACGCTGCGCCTGAGGGGCAATCAAAAGAAAATCCCCAAACGCCGGAACCGAGAATCCTATATATCCACGTCTGCGGCGAGGTAGCCGCACCGGGCGTCTATGAGCTTCCGGCGGGCAGCCGTATGTATGAGGCGGTTGAAAAGGCAGGCGGGATGACGTCGGAGGCGGCGCAGGAATCTGTAAATCTGGCGCAGGCGATCGAGGATGGACAGCAGCTTCGGATTCCGAGCCGGGAAGAGATTCGGAAATATCAGGAAACAGGGAAGGATGTCTCCGGGCTTCTGGGAGCCGGAGGCGCTGCTGGGAATGGCAGCGAGTCAGCTTCGCAGAAATCTGGAAGCAGTGCAGCATTGATTAATTTAAACACAGCTTCCAAAGAAGAGTTGATGACTTTAAACGGTATCGGCGCGGCGCGGGCGGAAGCGATTCTTTCTTACCGGGAGCAGAAGGGCGGTTTCCGGACGATTGAGGATATTATGAAGGTGCCTGGCATCAAGAACGCGGCATTTCAGAAGATAAAAGATAAGATTACAGTATAGAGAGATAGAAGCATAGTGGTTGAGGTGGAGAATGGCGAAGGTATTAGTGGTAGATGATGAAAAATTAATAGTAAAAGGAATCCGTTTCAGTCTGGAACAGGATGGATTTGAAGTTGCCTGCGCCTATGACGGGGAGGAAGCGCTTCAGATGGCAAAGGAGACGGAGTATGATATGGTTCTTCTGGACGTGATGCTGCCGAAGCTGAACGGATTTGAAGTCTGCCAGGCAATCCGGGAGTTCTCCGAGATGCCGATCATTATGCTGACCGCAAAAGGCGACGATATGGATAAGATTCTGGGGCTGGAATACGGCGCCGATGATTATATCACAAAGCCATTTAACATTTTGGAAGTAAAGGCGCGCATCAAGGCGATCCTGCGCCGCAACTCCAAGAAATCGAGACAGGAGCCGCAGCAGACAAAGAAAGTCATCGAGGCGGGCGATCTGACGCTGGATTCGGACAGCCGCCGGGTCTTTATCGCCTCCCGCGAGATCAATCTGACTGCGAAGGAATTTGACCTTCTGGAGCTTCTGGTGTGCAATCCGGGCAAGGTTTACAGCCGCGAGGAGCTGCTGCGCTTTGTCTGGGGCAACCGGGCGGCGGCGGGCGGCGATGTCCGCACCGTAGACGTTCATGTGCGGCGGCTGCGCGAGAAGATCGAGCCGAGTCCGAGTGATCCGAAATATGTACATACGAAATGGGGCGTGGGGTATTATTTCCGGATTCGGTAATGTGGAAAAGAACTCAGAAGAGGATGAAAGGGGCGCTGCAGGGGAGTGTGTATCCCGGCAGCTGCTCTTTTTCTTTAGGTGGAAAAGGCAGATGGGGCAGAGAATGAACGAGGAAAACCAAGAACAGGATCAGAAGGATGAAATTGCAGGGAAGCAGGAAGAGCCGGGACAGATAGTTTCAGAAAAAGTGGAGAAGAAACGAGAGGAAAAACCAAAGAAAAAGCGTCTCCGCATCCAGGGTGCCGCGTGGAGGCGGCTGGATAACACGGCGAAGCTCTTTGCGGCGGTGTCGGGGGAGGATTTAAGCAGTGTATTCCGGATCTCGGCGGTTCTGAAAGAAAAAGTAGATCCGGAGCTTTTGCAAAGGGCGCTTGTGCGGACACTTCCGGAGTTTGAAAATTTCCGGGTGAAGCTGCGGAAGGGATTTTTCTGGTATTATTTTGAGACGAACAACCGGAATCCGGGCGTGGAAGAAGAACAGAGTGCACCGTGCCGTTTCATTGATCCGCACCGGGGCGCGCGGTTCCCATTCCGTGTGAGCTACTATGGATGCAGGATCAATTTTGAAGTGTTTCACGGGCTGACGGACGGACTGGGGGCGCTGCGGTTTGCTTCACGGCTTACAGAACATTATCTGGAACTGGTGAAAAAATTGCCGGTTATGGTGCAGGAGCGGGAGTTTTCGCCGCTCCGGGAGGACGATTATCTGCGACATTACCGGAAACTGCCGCATCGGCATTATAACAGCAGACCGGCGATTGCGATTCAGGGGGAATTTCTCCCATTTGATCAGATGGCAGTGCTGCAGGGGACGATTGAGGTGTCGGCACTGAAGACAGAATGCAGGAAGGTGGGGGTCAGCATCACCAAATATCTGGCGGCGGTGCTTCTCTGGGCGATCATCCAGACGGAGACGGATGGGAAAACGCTGAAACGTCCGGTGGCGCTCAATCTTCCGGTAAACCTACGGAGTTTTTTTGAGTCGGAGACGCTGGCAAACTTCTTTGCTGTCGTGAATATTTCGTGGGCGGCGGGAAAGGCGCCGGAGGCATTGGAAGAAGTGATTGCGTCTGTGAGCCGCCAGATGGATGAACAGATCGTGAAGGAGCGGCTGGAGGAGACGATCTCCTACAATGTGTCGAATGAGAAAAAATGGTATGTGCGGGCGATCCCGCTATTTGTCAAACATCTGGCGATGCAGTTGATTTTTCTGCACACCAGCCGCGCCCACACGATGACATTTTCCAACATCGGACCGGCGCAGGTTCGGGAGGAACTGAAAGATTCGATCGAGGGCTTTCAGCTTCTTGTCGGCGCATCGCCGAAGCAGCGGATGAAATGCGGGGCGGTGGCGTATGACGGGAAATTATGCCTGTCGTTTACGAGCGCGATGGCAGAGAACCGGCTTCCGGAGTTTTTCTTTCACTTTTTGGAGGAAAAGGGCATCCGGGTAGAGCGCGAGAGCAATGGAATCACGGATACGGAGCATGATAAAGGACGTTATCCAGTGATTGCCCAGGATCGAGAGCGCGTGCGCCGTGCGGTGCGGGGATTTTATGTGTCATTGGTGCTCGTATCGCTTCTGGCGGGGCTTACGAATCTGGCGACTTATCATCGGATTCCGTTTAAATGGTCGCTTCTGACGGCGGGCGCGGCGGCGTATGTGGCGATGACGCTGCGGTTTTCGGTCATGCGGCATGCGAGCCTGGCAGGAACGCTGGTGCGGCAGTCCCTGGGAATTCAGGCGATTTTGCTGCTGATTGACGCTCTCACAGGGCTTCGGGGGTGGTCGGTGGACTACGCGATCCCATGCGTCGCACTGTTTGAGGTGGCGGCGGTTCTTCTGATGATGTTAGTCAACCGGATGAACTGGCAGAGCTATTTTATGTATCAGATTACGATTACATTTCTGAGCTTTGTGCCGTTGATTTTCTGGAAAATCGGGTGGACGCATCATCCGCTTCTGACGGTGCTGGCAGCAGGTGTGTCGGTGGCAGCGTTGGCGGCGACGGTGATTCTGGGCGACCGGAGTGTGAAGCGGGAATTGAAGAGGCGGTTTCATGTGTAAATGGCAGGAAAATCGGTCACAGTAAAGGAACGATCTATAAAAATACGAAGATTGAAAATTTGGATGAAAGAAAGGGAAGAAGCATGAGTCGGAAAACAGTCAGCATGATAGGCAATCTGACGCGTGATATGATGAGTGACGTGATGGAGACATCGTTAAAGAAGCCGATCCAGACCGGCGAATTCCGGAAAAATCCGGTCGAACCGGCGTGGAGATGTCCGGCGGAATATATTTATGAGCTGGTAAAAACAGAACAGTTTGTGATGGAATATTTGAAGCCGAAGCAGGCGGTGACGGGGCGCGTCATTTTGCAGCTGCACGGCGGCGGGTATATCGGTCCGATGAAAAATATTTACCGGCGGTTTGCGGTTAAGTATTCGCAGATCAGCTTCGGCGCGGATGTTCTGACGCCGGACTACCGGGTGGCGCCGGAGCATCCGTATCCGGCGGCGCTGGAGGATGCGGTGTACGCGTACCGATGGCTTCTGGAAGAGAAGAAATACCAGCCGTCCCAGATCGTGGTAGCCGGGGATTCGGCGGGCGGCGGCCTGGCGCTGGCGCTCTGTCTGTATGCGAAAGATCACGGGCTGCCGCTTCCTGCGGGCATTATCACGATGTCGCCGTGGACGGATGTAAGTCTGAGCGGGGCATCGTATGAGGAAAATTATACGATCGATCCACTGTTTGGTAATTCGAAGGAAAATATGTTGTACCAGTGCAGCTACATCGGGAATGCCAACCCGAAAAATCCGTATCTGTCACCGCTGTTTGGAGATTTTGAAGGATTTCCGCCGATGCTGATGCAGGTGGGCGCGTATGAGGTGCTTTTAGATGATACGAGGGCGGCAGCGAAAAAGGCGCGCGCCGAGGGCGTCAAGGTGCGCTGCTCGGTCTATGACGGGATGTTCCATGTATTCCAGATGGGACTCGACCTGATCCCGGAGAGCCGCGAGGCGTGGGAAGAGGTTGCGGAATATCTGCGGATCATCTACCGGATTCATCGGGAGCCGGAGGGAACGGTCGTGAAAAAGGTAAAAACGAGACGCAAAGAGACGGAAGACCGGGCGCGGCTGAATCTGTTGGCATTTTTAAAACGGGAGCTTAAAAAGTGAAGATTACGTTAGTGACAGTAGGAAAAATTAAGGAAAAATATCTGGAGGCGGCGATCGCGGAGTACAGCAAGCGGCTGGGGCGTTACTGCCGTCTGGAGATCGTGCAGGTGGCGGATGAAAAAACGCCGGATAAGGCGAGTGAGCTGCAGGAAACGCAGATCCGCGACAAGGAAGGTGAGCGGATTCTGGCGCATATCAAGGAGGACGCGTATGTGATTGCGCTTGCGATCGATGGAAAGCAGCGTTCCTCGGAGGAGATGGCGGCATGGATGGAAGACCTGGGCGTGCGAGGTGAGAGCCATCTGCAGTTTATCATCGGAGGTTCGCTGGGGTTGTCGCAGGCGGTGTTAAACCGTGCGGACACGAAGATCAGCTTTTCGCGCCTGACCTTTCCACACCAGCTGATGCGCGTGATTTTGCTGGAACAGATTTACCGGAGTTTCCGGATTATAAAAGGAGAACCGTATCATAAGTAGACATAATGCATGATGGGTGATTAAAAATCAGCTATTCATAATGCGTGAGAGCAGTTCGAGATCCTCTTTTTTGACCTTTAAGTTAGATGCCACCTCGGTTCCGTCCGGGGCGGTTACCTTCAGGGAAATGACGCTGTCCTCGCGCAGCGCGCGGGTGTAGGCGGCTTTCAGAAAAGGGGAAAATTTAGGGTGGCGGGCTTTGAAACGCGCCCACTCGTCCCGAAATTGCAGTAAGGATGAAAGATTCATATGATTAAGTCCTTTCCGTTTTAATAACTGATGGTAGTGTATCATGCGCGGGGAAGGCGTGTAAAGAGGAAAAATTATCAGTAACGAGAGGGAGACTGGTAACTGTTCGCAGTAACGTAGACAGGAGAATCAAGATTCATGGAACAGGTACAGAAGAAAAATATACTAGGCACGGAGCCGATCGGCGGGCTTTTGCGGCAGTTTGCGGTGCCAAGCATTATCGCGATGCTGGTAGGCGCCCTTTATAATATCGTCGATCAGTTTTTTATCGGAAGAAGCGTGGGAGAGCTGGGGAATGCAGCAACGAACGTGGCGTTTCCGTTGACGATCTCCTGTGTGGCGCTGGCGCTTCTGTTTGGAATCGGCGGTGCGGCGTCCTTTAACCTGACGCTGGGAGGCGGCGAGCGTGAAAAGGCGTTATTTTATATTGGAAATGCGGCGACGCTTCTGTTTGGAAGCGGTGTGATTCTGGGGGCTGTGGCGCTTTTATGCCTGACTCCGATGCTGCGCTTTTTCGGTTCGCCGGACAATGTGCTGGCGTATGCCAAAACGTATACGGGTATCACGGCTCTGGGATTTCCATTTCTGATTCTGACCAACGGCGGCGGGCATCTGGTGAGGGCGGACGGAAGCCCGCGCAATGCGATGCTATACAATTTATCCGGGGCACTGATCAATACGATGCTCGATCCGCTGTTTATTTTTGGATTTCATATGGGAATGGCGGGTGCTGCGCTGGCGACGATCATTGGACAGATTTTTTCGGGAATTCTGGTGATCCGGTATCTGCGCCGCTACAAGAACGGGCGGCTCACGGCGGCACACCTTCGCCCGCAGGAAACATATGTAAGTATGATTACCTCATTGGGGGCAGCGGCCTTTTTCAACCAGCTTGCGATGCTGGTGGTGCAGATCGTATTAAATAAATCGCTGACCTACTACGGCGCACATTCCGATTATGGCGAATCCATTCCGCTGGCGTGTGCCGGCATTATCACGAAGGTCAATCAGGTCTTTTTCTCGATCGTCATCGGGCTTTCGCAGGGAATGCAGCCGATTGCGAGCTTTAACTATGGCGCGAAAAATTATGCGCGCGTGCGGCAGGTGTATGGGTTGGCGCTCCGGTGGGGATTTGTGGTGTCGGCGGTGTCCTTTGCGTGTTTCCAGCTGATTCCGCGTCCGATCATCGGGCTGTTCGGGGAAGGATCGGAGATGTATTTCCAGTTTGCGGAAAAATATTTCCGGATTTACTTGTTTTTCACGTTCTTAAACTGTGTTCAGCCGATTGCGTCGAACCTGTTTACGGCGATTGGAAAACCGAAAAAGGGTATTTTTCTGTCCCTGACGCGCCAGATTCTCTTTTTGCTGCCGCTGATTGTGATTCTGCCGCTGTTTATTGGCATTGACGGCATTATGTATGCCGGACCGATCGCGGACTTTGTCGCGGGTGTGGTGGCGCTTGCGATGGCAGGTGTAGAGGTGAAGCGGCTGCGGCGGATGGAAAGTGCGTCCGTGCATGCATAGGCGGATGGTATATTTTAGCCAGTCCTTCATATATTGAGGTAAGGAGGACGGGCTGATGAAGGAGGAACAATCAAAGCAGGATGTGAGGGCGCTGTTTCATTTTTTCTCCCGGAATATCCGGGAGCAGCTTCTGGCGCTTCCGCTTGAGGCGGATGGAATGGAAGAGGTACGGCTGCGGGTTAGCGCGCCGCTGTATTACATATATAAAAATAAAGAGTACACAGCCGGAAGTGGATTCCGGGTCAGCCGGGAGGATGTGGACGAGACGCTGCAATGCGCGGCTCGTTCTTCCCTCTATGCTTACGGGGAGGAAATCCGGCAGGGGTTTCTGACCGTGCAGGGCGGACACCGGATTGGCGTGGCTGGAAGGACGATACTGGAAAACGGACATATAAAGGCGATTCATCCGATAACCTTTTTAAATGTCCGTTTTTCGCATCAGATGATAGGATGTGCAGCAAAAATACGGTCGATTTTGACGGATTCAGGGACGGGAAGTATCCGGAATACGCTTCTGATTGCACCGCCGAGATGCGGAAAAACAACACTTCTGCGGGATCTGATCCGGATGGTGTCGGATGGAGAAGAGGGAAAGGATAGGGGCTCTGCTTTGACGGGGAGCTTTGAACGGCCTAAGGCAGGTGCAGGACATGAAAATAAAGCTGGAAAAATGGTGGAGATGAGGAAGCAGCATGGTGGAAAAGTGAGGGCGCAGACGGTCGGGGTGGTGGATGAGCGTTCGGAGATTGCCGCCTGCTATCAGGGAATCCCGCAAAACGATGTTGGCTGCCGGACAGATGTGCTGGATGCCTGCCCCAAGGCGGAGGGAATGATGATGCTGATCCGCTCAATGGCACCGGAGGTGGTCGCGGTGGACGAGATCGGCGGTGAGAATGATTTGGAGGCGCTTCGCTATGTGATGAACTGTGGCTGCAGGATTCTGGCAACCGTACATGGAAATTCGATGGAGGACATCCGGGAAAAACCGGGCTTGTCCTCTTTTTTGCAAGAAAAACGGTTTGAGCGGTATGTGGTGCTGGGAAATAGACGCGGACCGGGAACGGTGGAGGCGGTATATGATACAGCTGGCGAGGAGCTCATATGTGGATAAAATTGCTTGGAATCTGCCTTGTATGTGTATCGTGTGCGGGGATTGGCGGGGGTGAGGCATTGCGCCTGATTGGCCGGAGGCGTTTTTTGGAGGAAGTAAAACGGATTGCCACGGGACTGCGGGGAGAGATTGGGTATACACAGGCAGTTCTTCCTCTGGCACTGTGCCGGGCGGGGGCACGCGGGGATGGAAAAGCGGGGAAACTATTTTTGGTGGCAGGAGAGCGGCTGGAAGCGAATCCAGAGTGTCCGTTTGGGCGTATCTGGGAAGCGGTTCTGGAAGAGCAGGGGATTCGTCCGATGTTAGGAACAGAGGAATGGGAGATGATGTGCCGGTTTGGAAACAGCATCGGATATCTCGATCTGGAAATGCAGCAAAAGACGCTGGCACTGTATCTGGAAGAATTGGAACGGGCGATTGAGCAGCTGCGGCGGGAAGAGCCGGAGAAGAAACGGCTGTGCTGGGGGCTTGGGATACTAGGCGGGCTGTTTCTGGCAGTGTTGTTGATGTAAGTGGGGGAAGAAAATGGGAGTTAATCTAATATTTCGGATTGCGGCAGTCGGTATCCTGGTTTCCGTCCTCTGCCAGATCCTCAAACACAGCGGGCGGGAGGAACAGGCATTTCTCACAAGTCTTGCGGGTCTTCTTTTGGTACTGTTCTGGATGGTGCCGTATATTTATCAGTTGTTTGAGACGATGAAGGAATTGTTTGCGTTGTAATGGACTCTCGGAATCTTTCTGTGCTTGATTTTGTGAGATGATTTTTTGTCAGTTGTGCCCAAATTTCTGAGGCGTATGTTGATGAAATTCGGGTGCAGCTGGCGAAAAATCAGCCGCAAAAGCGAGTGTGGGAAAGACTCCGAGAGTACATTGCAGGGAAGGACGGTAAAAAATGTCAATTTTAACCGTATCGGTTCTTGGGATCACGGCAGTTCTTCTGGCAGTCCAGCTCAAGGGAAAAGGCGGCGAGTATGGGACGTACATTGTAATGGCGGCGGGGCTGTGTCTCTTTTTCTATGCGGCGGGAAAGCTGGAAGTGATTCTGAAAACACTTCGGACGATGGAATCCTGCATCGGGATCAGTCCAGTGTATTTGTCGGCGCTTTTGAAAATGGCGGGAATCACTTATATTGCCGAATTTGCCTCCGGGATTTGCAAGGATGCCGGGTACGGTTCGCTGGGAACACAGATTGAGATATTTGCGAAGCTGTCCATTCTGGCGGTCAGTATGCCGATTCTGCTGGCATTGTTGGAGACGGTGAAGCAGTTTTTGGCGTAGGGAAGTGGTAAGTGCAGAAAAGCGGAAAGATGGTGAGAGCAGGTGACGGTGGGAACAAAGATGGTTGTGCGGGCAGTGAGCGTTATGTTCTTGAGTGTATATTTGATGGCAGGAAATCATTTAACGGTGTCGGCGGCAAATGGTGAAAAGATATCCGAAGATTCGGATTTCAGTGTTTCTGGCGAGAACATGGATTCTCTTCTGAACTCACTGGATTTAAGCAGAATCGAAGCATTTTTAAGGGAAGCGGGAGGTTCGGCAGTCCCGGGGCTTTCATTCCGGGAAATCCTTTCGATGCTTCTCTCTGGCAATTATCAGAGTGTGGTTCGGATGCTGATGGATTTTTGCCGGACAGCCCTATTTCGGGAAATTTCAGAAAATGGCAGATGGATGGGGCAGGTCATCCTTCTGGGAATTTTAGGAGCGGTGTTCGCCAGCTTTTCGAGTCTCTTTGCCGACAGTCAGGTATCGGAGATGGGCTTTTATGTCACGTATCTTCTGATTTTTACACTGCTTGCCGCCAGTTTTTTGAATGGGGTGCGGATCACGCGGACACTGTTGGAGCAGCTCTTTGAATTTGTCCGGGTGCTGGTTCCTGCTTTTTTTCTGGCTGTTTCCTTTTCCGGGGGAAGTACCTCGGCAGCAGCCGGATATGCGTGGACACTTGCTTCTGTCAATGTGGCGGAATGGATGTTTTTACAGTTGTTTCTGCCATGCACCCAGTTGTATGTCCTGCTGTCGCTGGCGGGACATTTAAGCTCGAAGGATTTGTTTTCAAAAGCGTTGGAATTGCTGGAACAGGGGATGCGCTGGGGCAGCAAGGCGCTTTTGGGAGTGGTGCTGGGCTTTCATGTGCTGCAGGGAATGATTGCGCCGTATACAGATTCGGTGCGCCAGACGGCGCTGCGGCGGGCGGTCAGCCTGATACCGGGAATCGGACAGGGCGCGGCGGCAGTGTCGCAGGTACTTCTTGGAAGCAGCGTCCTGATCCGGAATACGGTGGGCATCGGGGGAGTGCTTGTGCTGGCGGCGGTGTCGCTTCTGCCGCTTTTGAAACTTTTAATCCTCTATTTGGGGTGTCAGGGAAGCGCGGCGCTTTTGCAGCCGGTCAGTGACAGCCGGGTGGTGGAGGCAGTCGGCGCAGTGGCGAAAGGATTTTATTTTTTGCTGGCAGCAGCTGGTTCGGCGGTGGTGTTATTTGCGCTTTCGATCGCGGTGGTGTGTGTGAGCACGAACGCGGCTTATTTTGCGGGGTAGAAGATGGAAGCAATTACTCACTGGGCGGGGAATATCGTCAGTTATCTAGTGTTTCTGACCGTTCTGACCGGGCTTTTGCCCGCACATAAGTATGAAAAATATATCCGTCTGTTTGCGGGCTGTATCCTGCTTCTGATTGTGCTGAAGCCGCTGACGGACGGGCTGCGTCTGGAAGAGCGGCTGAATTATCTGTTTACATCTCTTTCGTTTGAAAATGAAGCGGGCGAGCTGAAACGTGAGATGGATGAGATAGAGGTGCAGCGTAGAAATATGGTTTTGAGCCAGTATGAGGCGGAAGCGTCCAAGGAGGCAGTGCGGGTGGCAGCGGAAGCGGGATTTTCCGTGGAAAAGGCGGACGTAGAGCTGGAAAAAGATCCGGAGTCGGAGCAATTTGCCTCGGTGCGGAGTGTGACGGTGTATGTGGCGGGAAGTGAGGCGGGGATGGAAGCGGGGATGGAAGCGGCGGAACAGGAGGATCCGAGTTCGATGATTGAAATAGAAAAAATTTCCCCGATTGAAATTTCACTTGAACAGGAGCAGAAGCAGGGAGAACCCGCCGCCGCGCAGGCAGTTTCTTGGATGAATGGGGAAAAGATTTGGGAGCTTCAGCAGCGGCTGGCATCGTTTTATCAGGTGGAGGCGGATCATGTGGAAGTCAGGATGGAACCTTGACAGGGAATGGGTCAAACGAAATGAAAAATGGCTGATTTTGCTGGTGCTTGGGCTGGCAATTCTGATCTTATATGCGCCGTTTGGGAAGAAGACGATTGAGACGGGAGTCTGGCAGTCAGGGGAAAGATGGGCGGAGAGTGGAACAGGAACAAACGCTGGGAATAGAGCAGGGCAGGACAAAAATGGAAGTTCAGAAGAGAGTGATTCGGATGTCGAAACAGGTCTGCCAGGCACTGCATCCAGGCAGGACGCCAACCGCCTCTACGAGCTTCGCCTGGAGCAGCGGATCCGGGACGTTTTAAAGAAGGTGGACGGCGTGGGTGAGGTGGATGTGATGCTGACTCTGTTTTCTTCTTCGGAAAAGGTGCTGCGGGTGGATAAGGAGAGAAGCCGGGCGTCCACCTCGGAGACGGATTCTTCGGGTGGTACGCGGCAGCAGGCGGATGAATCGCTGCGGGAGAGCACCGTGCTGGCGGGAAGTTCAGGCAGCGGGGAACCGGTAGTTGAAAAAGAGCTGGCACCGGAGATTTCCGGTATCGTGATCAGCGCACAGGGAGGAGGAAATGCGTCGGTACAGAAGGAAATTTCGGAAGCGATGCAGGCATTATTCGGACTGCCGGCACATAAAATAAAAGTATTAAAGCGGGTGGAATAAAGGAGTATGCAAATATGAGAATGAAGATGAAACGCGTTTTCAGGAGAAATCAAATCATCATCACGACGCTGGCGATCATGATTGCGGCGGCGGGGTATCTCAACTATGCGGGAAAATCCGATCTGCCGGGGGCGGATACATATGAAGCGGGGGCGACCAAGATTTCAGATAGCGATATATATTCGGAAAATCAGGCGGTGTCCGGAAGCGTGGCGGACGGTGAATATGAGGAGATTGCAAGTCTTGACGATCCGGGAGAGGGCGATCCGCTGGCAGTAGGCAGTGAGGAGGGCACAGCGCAGGGAGCGGCGGACGGAGAGGAGGCATCTGCGGACAATCCGGCAGTCGATAACCCGGGCGAGGCGGTTTTGACAGGCGGAACCGGCGTGGCAGAGTACATAGCCAATGTACAGCTCAGCCGTGAACAGATCCGCGCCAAGAACCGCGAAGCGCTGAATGCCCTGATTAACAATGAAAATCTGGATGCGTCGGCAAAAGAGGCAGCCGTTCAGGATATGCTGGCACTCAATGCGATAGCGGAGAAGGAAAATGCAGCGGAAACGCTTCTGATGGCGAAAGGATTTGCCGATCCGGTTGTCAGCATCACGGATGGAAAAGTGGATGTCGTTGTCAACGCGCCGTCCATCACAGATCCGCAGCGCGCGCAGATCGAGGATATTGTAAAACGGAAAACCGAGATATCGGCGGAGAATATCGTGATTTCCCTTTTAAACCTGGGAGATTGAGGAAGTTCGGATGAGTTAATGTTCCCGGGTAGGCACTTTTGGAACCGAAAGTGCCGTAAGAAAACGTGGTGGCAGCAGGAATTTGCCGTATTAAAATGCGAAGCCACGGCAAATTCCGTTACTGGGCACGTATGCGTGAACAGTAACTCGGATGAGATTCGAACCGGAAATGCCTTTGCAAACTCCTGTATTTTTGGTATAATAAAAACACTTAATTGAAATGTATTTCTGGAAGTATTCGAGCATCTGTTTTTTGTGGGAAGAGAAGATTCCGGGCGTACATGGAAGTGGTCAGGAGGGATTTGGAATGGCGAGAGAAGCAGAAGATAGAAGCACACATATCGTATATGAAAAGGACCGCATTGGAGAAGTGAAAATTGCCGATGAGGTAGTGGCGATCATCGCAGGTCTGGCAGCGACCGAGGTAGACGGTGTCGATTCGATGGCTGGCAATATCACAAATGAACTGGTCGGAAAGCTCGGCATGAAAAATTTGAGCAAGGGCGTGAAAGTGACCGTAACCGAGGATCACGTGATTGTGGATCTGTCCTTAAATATGAAATATGGCTACAGCATCCCGGCAGTCAGTGAGAAGGTGCAGGACAAAGTAAAGACAGCGATTGAAAATATGACCGGTCTGATGGTTCTGGAAGTTAATATTAAGATCGCGGGTGTCAATATGCCGGCGGAAGCATAGCAGGTTTCGTGCTTTCGTAGCTTTTCATTTTCTTAACACAAAATACTCAGTTTGACCTTGACGGGGAAAAAACCGTATGATATGATGATCGCGTTAAAAGGGAGTAGTTATAACCATGTAACCAACAGACCCTGAGGATAGTAAACCTCATGGTTACATGCCTTGTGTAAGTCAAATGGCAGTGTGCTTTTGTAACAAAAAGCGTGTGCCGAATGATTCAAATGTGAGGAACAAGACTTTTAGCATATGTGGATGAAACGTATGCTGAAAGTCTTTTTTGTTTTATTAGGAAAAAGCGTCCTATGAAACAAAAACACTCGCATGGATGTATGTCTGGCGCGAAGAAAGACAGCTGCCAGAGCAGGTGTATCCTGGCAAGGGGCTCCAGGAAACAGAATATTTATGAAGGAAAACAAAATTAACAGGAGGAACAACATGGAATTTTTATGGGAAGGCGTCATGGCGATCACGCCGCAGCAGTTTGTGATGTATCTGATCGGCGGGCTTTTGATCTGGCTGGCGGTCAAAAAGGAATACGAACCGGCGCTGCTTCTGCCGATGGGATTCGGCGCGATCATGGTAAACCTGCCATTATCCGGCGTCATTAACCAGGTGACGGAGGGCATCGGGGAGACACAGGGTATTATACAGTGGCTGTTTGAGACGACGATCAGCGCGTCGGAGGCGCTTCCGATTCTGCTCTTTATCGGAATCGGGGCAATGATTGACTTTGGACCGCTTCTGTCACAGCCGATCATGTTTTTATTTGGTGCGGCGGCGCAGTTTGGCATTTTCTTTGCGATCTGTGCGGCATCGCTGATGGGATTCGAACTCAGGGATGCGGCGTCGATCGGAATCATCGGTGCGGCGGATGGACCGACTTCCATTCTGGTTTCTCAAATCATGCATTCCAACTATGTGGGCGCGATCGCGGTGGCGGCGTACTCCTACATGGCGCTGGTGCCAATCATCCAGCCATTTGCGATCCGTCTGGTGACGACGAAAAAAGAACGCCGGATTCACATGACCTACAGTCCGAAAAATGTGTCCAAAACGACCAAGATCGCATTTCCGATTGTGGTTACTATCATTGTCGGACTGATTTCTCCGGCATCGGTGGCGCTGGTCGGATTTCTGATGTTTGGAAACCTGATCCGCGAGTGCGGCGTGCTTCCGGCACTTTCCCAGACGGCACAGAACGAGCTGGCAAACCTGATTACCCTGCTGCTTGGCATCACGATTTCGTTCAGTATGCGTGCGGACGCGTTTGTGCGGGTTGACACGCTTCTGATTATGGGAATCGGTCTGATTGCATTTATCTTTGATACGATCGGCGGTGTGCTGTTTGCTAAATTTATGAACCTGTTTTTGAAGACGAAAATCAATCCGATGATCGGTGCGGCGGGCATTTCCGCATTCCCGATGTCCTCACGCGTGGTGCAGAAGCTGGCAATGGAGGAGGAAAAGGGAAATATTATCCTGATGCATGCAGTCGGCGCCAATGTATCGGGGCAGATCGCCTCGGTCATCGCGGGCGGACTGGTTATTAAGCTGGTAAGCCAGTATTTGTAATATAGGTCTGTCGGACAGATAAAATGGAAAAGGAAGGCTGCACTTGAATGATGAAAAATCAAGAGACAGCCATTGCACTGATTGAGATGGAGGAAAATATCGGATGTGGAATAATTTTTTGATTTCGCTGGCAATTATGGGAAAAGGAATGGCGGGAATTTTCGTCGTTGTCCTGATTATTACGGCAGTGGTGCTGATTTTAGGTAAGTTAAAGTAAAATATAAATTGGAAAAAGTATCTTTCTTTTTTCTTTCAGTTTTATGCAGTTCGTTGACATTCGACAGAGGTAAATCTATAATAGAAACATTGTTTGTAAGAGTTTGAAAGGGCCAGAAGGAGACATGAGAATGAGTCAACGAAATAAAATTCAGCGCCTGCTGCGAAAAGGCGCTTTGGCAACTTGTTTATCCCTGTCAGTTGTGTGCAGCAGCTTATCGGCAGTTACAGCGTATGCAGGACCGGCGGATGATCCGGCAGCGGCAGCACCAGTGATCGGACCGGGCGGTCCGGGAACCACGACCGATAATGCGGCGGCAGGAACTGACACGAACGCGAATGCGGGACAGCAGGCGGATAATTCCTATTATAATCAGACGTTATCTAATCCGGTTGTCAATCCGGTGGACAAGTATTCCTATAGCCAGATGGTAAACGATATTTCGGCGCTGGCAAGCTGTTATCCGGGAACAGTGACCGTGAAATCGATTGGAAAATCGGCGGACGGACGTGATATCTACGATGTGATTGTCGGCAATCCGAACGCATCCAAGAAGATTTTGTTCCAGGGGGCGATTCATGCCAGAGAGTATATCGTTGTACCGCTGATGATGCAGCAGCTCGAGTATCTGGCAGCTGGATTTACGAATAATGGTACCTATATGACGCAGCCGCTTTCTAACATATTGGGACAGGTGGCATTTCATTTTGTGCCGATGCTGAATCCGGATGGAGTCACGATCAGCCAGATGGGCGAGAATGGTATCCAGTCGGAGGAACTGCGCCAGACGATGCAGGCGGCGTACGCGGCGGACAAGGCATCCAGCCGGACAACGGTCAGCTATGAAGAGTATATGAGACGCTGGAAGGCGAATGCACGCGGTGTCGATCTGAACTATAACTTTGCAGCAAACTGGGAGGGAATCAATGTGTCTTTAACCCATCCGTCTGCAAATGGTTATAAGGGAACCAACCCACTGTCAGAGCCGGAGAGCCAGGCAATCGCGAACTTGATTCAGGGAACGGGATTCAATGCGGTTATCAACTATCATGCGATGGGAAATGTGATTTACTGGGATACGCAGAACAACCAGAAAGCGGCAGAGTCCAAGGCGCTGGCAAACGCTGTTCATGCCTTGAATGGTTATTCCGTTCTTGGAAGCAAGGGCGTCGGCGGCTTGAAGGACTGGCTGCAGCAGGCAGCAGGCATCCCTGGTATCACGATCGAGGTAGGACGTTCCACCTGCCCGGTATCTTTCTCGGAATATCCGGCGATCTGGAACCAGAATAAGGCAGTCCCGGCAACGCTGGGATATTATGTGGCGACACATTGATGATGGAATAAAGTGAAATGGAAAATATATTCTTTTTATAAAAATATGGTTTGCAAATTCTGAAATACGATTTTATATAAAATCACAAAAGGGACATTAATTAGAGATGTGTAACTGGAAATTCCGATAAAACAGGGCTGCCGTTATTCCTCAAACGGCAGCTCTTCTTTTCGCAAAAATGTCCGGATCGACTCGTCCCACTCGCGTTCCAGCGTCTTGTCTAACGTAAATTGGTTGAGCGACAGCCCGGTGACACAGCTTAAATGCTGATTTTCATAATGAATATTTAAGAACAGTCCGCCGACCTGCTCCGGGAGCCATTGGCTTTTGCGGGCGGTCAGAAACTGTTCGGTGGCAGCTTTCGGAAGCTTCAAAATGATGGAGAAGCGCTCCGGAAGCTTTTTTCCTTTTATGAGGGAAAAACAGAACGGGCGCAGAGTTTTCCAGGTTGAATATTCTTCAATCTGCCCCTCGGCACGCTCTTCTTCGGAATAAAAGCTTTTATGGACGCGTCCGTCGATGGAGAAGGTGTTGAACGTCACGATCTCCGCTTCCTTGAGCAGAAAGCGGTCAAATGTCTCTCCGATGAACAGTTTCTTGGTAAATAATTTTATATCACAGATATTGCAGGCAATCATATGTGTCCTCGCTGAGATGGTAAATTCGTTATTTTCTGTGTAATGTAGAAACAATAACGTAGATTCTATTTTATCGCAGGCGGGAAGGGGACGCAAGTGACTTCTTATTGGCAAGACGGAGAATTTTAAAATCTTATTAGCACTCAACAAAAATGAGTGCTAATTTTCTATTGACATCTTGGAACGCTGGTATTAAAATAAGAGTCACGGTGATGGAAAATCACAAAAAAGAATTTTACAAGCGTATATTTATGTAGCTGGATAGCAGGATTGGACGCGGCAGAGTGAAACTGCCAGACTCCATTTCCGGGAGCGGATATCCACTGTATTTTGCAATCAAAAGGAGTGTATAGATATGGCAGCAAAAACAGGAAGTTTATCAATCAACAGCGAGAATATTTTCCCGATTATTAAGAAATGGCTTTATTCCGATCATGATATTTTCTATCGTGAGCTGATTTCCAACGGATGCGACGCGATCACGAAGCTGAAAAAGCTGGCGCTGATGGGCGAGTATGAGGAGCCGGGGGAGACGGAGTATAAGATTCAGGTTACCGTTAATTCCGAGGACAAGACGATCACCGTCGAGGATAATGGTATCGGTATGACTGCCGAGGAAGTAGAAGAGTACATTAACCAGATCGCATTTTCCGGTGCACAGGATTTCCTGGCAAAATATAAGGACAAAGCAAACGAAGACCAGATCATCGGTCATTTCGGTTTGGGTTTCTATTCTGCATTCATGGTAGCGGACAAGGTTACGATCGATACTCTTTCTTATAAGAAAGATGCAGAGCCGGTTCACTGGGAGTCTGAGGGCGGCACTGAGTTTGCGATGGATAAGGGCGATAAGGAAGGCAATGGTACCAAGATTGTCCTTTATTTAAATGAAGACAGCACTGAGTTCTGCAATGAGTATCGCGCACGTGAAGTCATCCAGAAGTACTGCTCTTTCATGCCGGTTGAGATTTACCTGAAAAATGCAACGGCAGAGCCGGAGTATGAGACGATCGAGAAGGATCAGCTGACCGACAAGGACACCATCGTTGAGACGGTGGTCGAGGAAGCAAAGACCGAGGAAAAGGAGAAAGAGGACGGCACGAAAGAGACCGTGGAGGTATCTCCGAGAACCGAGAAATATAAGATCCTGAAACGTCCGGTGGCACTGAATGACATTCACCCGCTGTGGAACAAGCATCCGAACGAGTGTACCGAGGAAGAATACAAAGAATTTTACCGCAAGGTATTTATGGATTACAAGGAACCGCTGTTCTGGATTCATCTGAACATGGATTATCCGTTCAACCTGAAAGGTATTCTGTACTTCCCGAAGATCAACATGGAGTACGAGAGCATTGAGGGCACCATCAAGCTGTACAACAACCAGGTATTTATCGCGGATAATATCAAGGAAGTTATTCCGGAGTTCCTGATGCTCTTAAAGGGCGTGATCGACTGCCCGGATCTGCCGTTAAATGTATCGAGAAGTGCGCTGCAGAATGATGGATTTGTAAAGAAGATTTCCGATTACATCACCAAGAAGGTAGCGGACAAGCTGACCGGTATGTGCAAGACAGACCGTGAGACCTATGAGAAATATTGGGACGATATCGCTCCATTTATCAAATTTGGCTGCTTAAAGGATCAGAAATTTGCTGAGAAGATGGATGATTACATCATTTACAAGAATCTGGACGGAAAATATCTGACGCTGAAAGACTGCATGGATAAGGCGAAAGAGGAAGGTCATGAGAACCAGATCTACTATGTAACAAATGAGAAAGAGCAGAGCCAGTATATCAACATGTTCAAGGCAAACGGACAGGATGCGATCATCATGTCTCACAGCATTGATAATCCATTCATCAGCCAGGAAGAGCAGAAGCATGAGAACCTGAAATTCCTGCGTATTGATGCCGATGTCAATGACACGCTGCGCGAGGAAGTGAAGGAAGAGGACAAGGAAGCGCTCAAGAAACAGGAAGAGACGCTGACAGAGACCTTCAAGAAGGCACTGGGCGATGATAAGCTGCAGGTAAAGGTTGAGAAGCTGAAGGATGCTGAGATTTCTTCGATGATCACTCTGTCGGAGGAAACACGCCGTATGCAGGATATGATGAAGATGTACAACATGGGCATGGACGCGTCGATGTTCGGCGGCAGCGGTCAGGTGCTGGTACTCAACGCGAACAACAAGCTCGTTCAGTACGTCTTAGAGCACACGGATGGCGAGAATACGCCGAAGATCTGCGAACAGCTCTACGACCTGGCACAGCTTAGCCACGGTTCCCTGACACCGGAGCGCATGACGAAGTTTATCGCACGGTCGAATGAGATTATGGGTATGATGCTGAACTAAGGATGTCTGGTTTAGGACTGTTTATATAGGAAAATATGTTAAAATATCATATATGATATAATAACGGAGCTGCTGCACGTAAATGTGGCAGCTCTTTTATTACCTGTCGTAAGAGAGCAAATGGGATTCACTATTTCACGAATTTAGTATTTATGATAGAATAGGAGCACTTAGCAAGGTTTTTTCAGATTTGACGGGGAGGTGCGTGTATGTTTGGAATCGGAGGATGGAAACAGGTTGGCGCGACGTTTGATATGAAACGGCAGGCGGCGATCCGGGAGCAGCTGGAACAGGCGGGAATTGAGTATCAGGTCAAGGTGCAGAACCGTCTGAAATCGGGCGTGCTTTCCGGCAATCAGCGGGCGAGGCTGGGAAGTGCGGGAGAAAATGCGGCATCGGAACGGGAATATCTGTTTTATGTGCAGAAAGCAGAGGAGGAAAAGGCGCGCCGTGTGTTAGAAAGCGCCGGAAGATAAAACAGGTATTTTCTGGGAATGAAAGACCTGAATGACGAAGGAGAGAAAATGGGAGAGGGAAACTGGAACGAATCGGATCTTTGGCAGCGGGAGGCAGAAGAAAATGGTCTGCAAACGGAACCTGAGCTGCAGAATGCGGTTCAGAATCCGAAACAAATCCGAAAAACCTGCCGCTGCGAGGTGCGCCGTGTCTGCAATGTCCTCGGCTGGGCGATGGCATTTTTCAGCGTGATGACGGTGCTTGTCAGCATACTTCTGGAAGTGGCTGGCAACGTATGGGCGGACGGAGGCGTGATCAGTACGTTTTTGAACCGGATGGTAAATGCAGCGTGGTATGAGGACGGCGGAAGCACGCTGGTCATCTATGCGCTGGTTCTTCCATTCGTATTTTTAATTCTGCGCCTTGTCCCGGAAGAACGGGCAGAGAAAATGAAGATTAGTTTCCTGCAGTTCTGTATGTTTTTTATTTTGGCACAGGGATTTGGAACTATCTTTAACCTGCTGGGAAATGCAATCAATGATGCGGTGGCGGCAAGTAGCGGCGGCGATGCATCCGCGATGAACCCGGTCAACGAGATGCTGGATTCGCTCTCGCCGGTAATGATTTTATATGTAGGGTTTTTAGGACCAATTATTGAGGAATATATCTTTCGATGGAAACTCTTAAACCGATTGCGCCGTTTTGGCGATAAGGCGGCGATCACCTACACGGCGCTGATGTTTGGTCTGATGCACGGAAATGTGACGCAGTTTCTCTATGCGGCGGTGATTGGCGTGGTTCTGGGATATGTGGCGGTGAAGACGGGACGGATGCGTTATAACTGTCTGCTGCATATTCTGATCAACAGCTGGTCGTTAGTGATAGCGATGCTTGGAACACAGGATACGCTGCTGCCGCTGTTTATCACGTTTCTGATGACCGGGTTTATGGGCTGCACGATCATCGGATCGTTTGTTCTGCTGATTTTCAATTTCCGGAAAATCCGGCTGTCCGATGGGGCAATCCCAGAGGGTGTGAAATTCCGCAATATATGTGGGGCAATGTATGGGAATCTCGGGACAGTGGCATTTATTCTGGTAAGTTTGATTACGATGGCGTTTTTCTTGTCGAGATGATGTGGTGGTCAGTTGCTGTTCACAAGCAGGCACTTTTGGAAGTGAAAGTGCCGTAAGATAACGTGGTGGCAGCAGGAATTAGTTGTATTTAAATGCGAAGCCACGGTAAAATCTGTTACTGGGCACGTGTGCGTGAACAGTAACGCTGTTCACGTGTTTGTCGTGTATTTCACGGGATTATGCTTGACTTCCTACTGTGTGATTACTATAATAAATAGTAATGAATACTACGTGATGTGAATTGCGTAACGGGAGGACGTTATGTTATATAAAATTATTGGTGACAGCTGCATGGATTTGACGGAGGAACTGAAATTGGATCCGCATTTTCAGATGGTTCCGCTGACCCTGCAGATAGGGGATTACAAGGTAACGGATGATGAGACATTTAACCAGAAGGAGTTTCTGGCAAAGGTAAAGGCAAGTTCCGAGTGCCCGAAGACGGCGTGTCCATCGCCGGAGAGCTTCAAGGAAGCATTTGAGGGCGATGCAGAATATATTTTCGTGGTAACGCTTTCGAACCATCTGAGCGGCTGCTACAACTCGGCGGCTTTGGCAAAACGCCTTTATGAGGAAGAGAACGGAACGGACGGAAAGAAGATCGCAGTCATTGATTCCCTGTCGGCGTCGGCGGGCGAGTTAAATATTGCGCTGTTCATCCGGGATCTGTGCGAGAAAGGTCTTCCGTTTGAGGAGATCTGCAGGCAGACGGAGGAATATCGGGATTCGATGAACACGTATTTCGTCATTGAGACGCTTGATTTCTTAAAGAAAAATGGCCGTCTGACCGGTTTAACGGCTTTTATCGCGTCGGCGCTGAATATCAAGCCGGTTATGGGCGCGGACAGCGGTACGATCATCAAGCGTGATCAGGCGCGCGGCATGACCCGGGCGCTCGACCGGATGGCGGAGATTGCGTGCAAAGAGGGCGGCGATACCGCAAGCAAACGTCTGGTGATCGCACACTGTAATAACCCGGAACGTGCTGAGCACGTGAAAGAGATCATGTGTAAAGGGGCAAACTTCCGTGAGGTAGTGATCACGAATACGGCTGGCGTTGCAACCGTATATGCGGGCGACGGCGGAATCATTATGACACTGTAGGGAGAAAGAGTGGGTGATGACAGCTGGAAAGGTGGAAAACGCCGGACAGCTGCGATTGATTGAGGAAAAATGAAGCATACATTTTTTAGTAAATGCACGAAAATGCCGTTCAGATACCGGACGGCATTTCTTTTATCCAGAATTGGAAATTTGACAATTTTGGCAGGAATGACGCTTTTGCTTGGCGGATGCCAGGCGGGAGGTTCCATATGGAAAGAGACAATCTCATTGGAGCCAAAAGACAAAACGGTATCGGAAGAAACGCTTGATCCGGAAACAGATATAGACGGGCAGGTGGAGTCAGAACAGGTAGATGGCGCGGAACTGAGGGTGGAAATGCAGGGGCAGGACGAATCTGGCAAACTTGAGTCAGAACCGGGAGAAAATGATTCAAATGAGTGTTCGCTTCTGTTTGCCGGAGATATCTATTTTTCCAACCATGTTTTAAATGCCTACGACCGTGTGGGAGGTATCGGTGGCGTCCTCGGAGAGAGTTTGCGGGAGACGATCGCGGAGTCTGATATTTTTATGGCAAACCTGGAATTTCCGTTCAGCGACCGGGGAACACAGGCGGCGGATAAACAGTTTACGTTCCGGGTATCGCCGTCCCGCGTGTCTATTTTACAGGAGATCGGACCAGACATCGTGACGGTGGCGAACAACCATGCGCTAGATTACGGCACGGACGCACTGCTGGACACGTGCGATACGCTGGACAGTGCCGGGATTTTGCATGTTGGGGCGGGAAAAAATCTGGAAGAGGCGAAACAGCCGCAGATCATTGAGAAAAATGGAAAAAAGATTGGTTTTCTGGGCGCGTCGCGCGTCTTTCCGACGGGCGGATGGGCGGCAGGATCGTCGCATCCGGGTATGTTTTCGGCGTATGACACGGCTTCGGTCGTGCAGGAGATCCAGAAGGTAAAGAAAGAGTGTGATTATCTGGTTGTCTATGTCCACTGGGGTATCGAGCGGAACACGCAGCCAGAGGCGTACCAGCGGGAGATGGGACATCAGTACATCGACGCGGGCGCTGATCTGGTGGTTGGCAGCCATCCACATGTGCTGCAGGGGATTGAGCTGTATCATGGAAAATGGATTCTGTACAGTCTGGGAAATTTTGTGTTCGGAAGTTCGATTCCGGAGACAATGCTGGTGCAGGCGTCGGTAGATGCACAGGGAGAGACGGCGCTTTCGATTGTGCCTGCAACTTCATCTGCCGGATATACGAGAGAGCTGGACGTGGAGAAGAAAGAGGCGTTTTACCAGAAGATACAGGGGCTTTCGGACGGCGTGCAGATTGATGAGAATGGAAAGGTGCAGGTGCAGTAAAATCAATTCGTCAAATCCTGCCCCTGAAAACACCCGCTTTCCCGCAGTGCCTTGGAAAACGTATTCAAAAACGCCCGCTTATTTCCACTCCATTCCGGTGCGACCAGCAATTTTTTCGGTCCATCGCCGCTGATCCGGTGGATGACCATATCGGGCGGCAGCAGGCGGATACATTCGATCAGCAGCTCAATGTATTCGTCCATTGAAAAGACCGGAAAAGGTGCCTGTTCGTAGAGTTCTGCCAGCTTCGTGCCGCGTAAAATGTGGAGAAGCTGAAGTTTGATGCCGTCGATGGAGGGCTGGAAATCGGCCAGATAGCGGACGGTATCGAGCATCTGGGCTTTCGTTTCATCAGGCAGCCCCAGAATGACATGGACGATGACGGTCAGACCGGCGGCTTTCAGTTCACGGACGGCATTTTCAAAGACCGGGAGGGAATAACCGCGCTGGATGCGCGCGGCACTTTCCTCATGGATAGTCTGAAGTCCCAGTTCCACCCAGACCGGTTTTCGGCGGTTTAAGCGGGCGAGAAGCTCCAGGACATCCGGCGGCAGGCAGTCCGGGCGGGTTCCGATGGACAGGGCGGCCACGTCCGGGTGGGCGATTGCTTCGGAAAAAAGCGGCTCCAGATAGGAGACAGGCGCATAGGTATTTGTGTAGGACTGGAAATATGCGACATATTTTCCACCCTTTATTTTATTTGCGACACGCGCCTTTGCCGCTTCGATCTGTTTGGTCACGGAGGTGTGAGCCGGCTCTGCAAAATCGCCGGAACCGCCGTGGCTGCAGAAAATGCAGCCGCCCGTTCCCAGCGTACCGTCCCGGTTGGGACAGGTCATGCCGCCGTCGAGCGCCAGCTTGTAGATTTTCTGCCCAAATTGGTCTTTCAGCCATGCGTTTAACGAATAGTAGGGACGACCGTCGGAGTAGCAGCGGGGTATGGAGGAATCCGGGTGTTTGCCGGAGGCGGTGGATGCAGGATGGAATGTTTCGGGTAATGATAGGTATGTTTGAGTAGTTTGTTTCATACGAACTCCTGTATTTTACTATATAAATGAAAGCTTACCAGAACCACAGCATTTTGTAAATACACGAAAGAATATCGTATTGAGGCATTTTGAGGAAAATGATATAATATATACAAGAAGTCAGATTAAATCAAAATATCTGAAATCATAATCATATAAGGGGAACAATTGTTAATGTTCCCGGGTAGGCACTTTTGGAACCGAAAGTGCCGAAAGAAAACGTGGTGGCAGCAGGAATTTGCCGTATTAAAATGCGAAGCCACGGCAAATTCCGTTACTGGGCACGTATGCGTGAACAGTAACAAACAATTTGGGGAAAAGGAGAAGGGATATGTCAGTCAAAGAAACACTGAAACAGCTGGAATCTGAGAAAACGAAAGTGCTGATGGCAGAATTATACGGGGCAGAGAAAGCGGAGGAGAACCGGGCGCGTTACCGCTATGTGGCAGAGCGCTTTGAGAAAACATATGGGGAACGTGATATCAAACTGTTTACTTCCCCGGGACGGACGGAGATCAGCGGCAACCACACCGATCACAATCATGGCAAGGTGCTGGCGGGCAGCATTAACCTGGACTGCGTCGGCGCGGCGGCACCGAACGGAACCGACACGATCCGCATATTAAGTGAGACATTTCATCAAAATTTCAGCATCCATTTAAGCGACCTGAAACCGAGTACGGGTATGAGCGGCACCATCGACCTGACGAAGGGCATTTTAAAGGGCTTTGAGGAGAGAGGATACAAGGTCGGCGGATTTGACGCATACATTACCAGCAATGTTATCAGCGCGGCGGGCGTCAGCTCTTCGGCTTCCTATGAGATGCTGATCTGCTCTATGTTAAATACGATGTTTAACGAGGGAAAGATGGATGTTGTCACCTACGCCCACATCGGAAAATATGCAGAAAACAAGTTCTGGAACAAGGCGTCGGGTCTGCTCGATCAGATGGCATGCGCGGTCGGCGGTCTGATTACGATCGATTTTAAAAATCCGGAAGCGCCGGTTGTGGAGAAGATTGATTTTGATTTCGGCGCGCAGGATCACAGCCTGATGATTGTAAATACGGGAAAAGGCCACGCGGATCTGAGCGCAGATTATTCTTCCGTTCCAAACGAGATGAAAAAAGTAGCGCAGTACTTTGGCAAAGAGGTCTGCGCGGAGATTTCCGAGGAAGAGGTGATCGCAAACCTGGCGAAAGTGCGTGCATTTGCGGGAGACCGTTCCGTGATGCGTGCGTTCCATTTCTTTGAGGAAAATAAGAGAGTGGAGCAGGAAGTAAAGGCCCTTCGGGAAAATGATTTTGCTGCTTTTTTGGAGGGAATCACAGCTTCGGGCAATTCTTCCTGGAAATGGCTTCAGAATGTATACACGACTGCAGACGTGCAGGAGCAGGGCATCAGCATTGCACTGGCGCTGACGGAATTGTTTATCGCGAAAAAAGGACGCGGCGCGTGCCGGGTTCATGGCGGCGGCTTTGCCGGTGTTATCATGGCGATGATTCCGAACGATCTGGTGGACGAGTATACAGAATACATTGAAAATGCGATCGGAGAGGGCAATGTATACCGCATGAGCATCCGCCCGCACGGCGCGATCTGTGTGAGCGAGCGCATCTAAAAATTGGGACCTGGAAAGGCGGTGGAATTTATGGGAAATAAAAATTTGATTATCACAATCGAGAGGGAGTACGGAAGCGGCGGACGTATTGTGGGACGCAAGCTGGCAGAGGAGCTGGGGCTTCATTTCTACGACGATGAGATCTTAAAGATGGCGTCGGAGAAGAGTGCAGTCGGAGAGGAATTTTTCCGTTTAGCGGATGAGAAAGCGGGAAACAACCTGTTTCACCGTCTGGCTGGCGCGAAGAAGGCAGATGTGTTCGGAAAGCCGTCCCTGAAAGGCGATGTGACATCGCCGGATAACCTGTTTAAATTCCAGGCGATGGTGATGCGGGAGCTGGCAGAACAGGAACCGTGCGTATTTGTAGGCCGTGCGGCTGGCTATGTGCTGGATCAGGATGAGGAGATCGAAAATCTGGTCCGCATCTTTGTCTATGCCGACCGTGTGCGCCGCGTGCAGCGCGTTATGGAAGTAGACTGCATCAGTGAAGAAAGAGCGAAGAAGCGCATCCGGAAGATTGAGAATGAGCGGAAGAATTATTATAAATATTTTACTGGAAATGACTGGAAAAACATGAAGAACTACGATCTTCCGATCAATACGACCCGCCTCGGACTGGACGAGACGGCGGAGCTGATCAAGGAATATGTGAAGCTGCGCGGGTATATGAAGTAGGGGAAAATGAAAACAACCTGTCTGTGATGCAGGCTAAAAATTTCAGTTGAAGATTGCGGGAAGCAGGGCAGATTTGGAAGATGAGAAGTGCCAGCGGATCGCCAGCTCAATCAGCTCCCAGAATGCTGGGAGAGTGATTCCGGCATTCTGAAATTGCCTTTGATGACAGTAGAATCATTACGACCTTATTACAAATTATTTACGGTTTGAAGTGGTATATTGACGGTCAAAATGGAAAAATGATACAATGATTTCAGAAAGAAAGGGGGAGAAAGCATGAGAAGTGCATCTGAATTTAGGCAAATGGCGCGTGAGACACTGCGCGGAAACTGGAAACTTGCGATGGGAACGGGATTAGCAGCGTCCCTGATCGGTGCGGAGATTGCCGATACGGCGCCAAATGGAATAACAGAGCTGCAAAAAGTGATACAGGCACGACCGGAAGTGAAGAATGTGCTGACGCAGGTATTTCTGATGCGCAGCATGCTTCTGCCCTTGATGCTTTTGCTTATCTGGGGCTTGATGGTGGTTATTATTGGAGGTGCGGGGCAGATGGGATACGCCCGTTTCCATCTGAATCTGGCAGAGAAAAAGGAAGCGTCCTTTTCTGATTTATTTTCCCAGTTTTCGCGGATTACAGATGGCGTGGCGATGGTATTTGTGCGCGGCTTTTATATATTTTGCTGGACCTGCCTGTTTTTCGTTCCGGGTTTCATAAAGACGTACAGCTATGCGATGACACCATATGTGCTGATGGAACATCCAGAATATTCCGCCAACGAGGCGATCACCGAGTCGCGCCGCCTGATGGATGGAAAAAAATGGAATTTATTCTGCCTGACCTTTAGCTTTATCGGCTGGCGGCTGATCTGCAGCATTCAATATATAATACCAGCGGTTCTTTTGTATACACAGGGAAGGCTCAGCGGTGTGACCGTGCTGTTTCTGGCAGCGCTGATGGGACCGCTCAATATTGGCTATCTGTTTCTGCGCCCATATGAGGAGGCGGCATTTGCGGCATTTTATAGGGACGTGCGGGATGAGAAGAGGGAAATAGAAGAGATAGAAATGCAGGATAAGTGGAGTGAGAATGAGCCGGAGGAAAGTGAAAATGCGTGAACTCTGTCTGTACAAAAATGAAATCATTTGCATAGAACTGTGCTTGTGTAAGGATAGACGGAACAATAAAAATCTTTGAAAATCAAATTGGTGAAAGCCCAAGATAAGAATCTGCAATCAAAAATTTCCTCAGAAAGTAGTCAAAATGAAAGCTTTCTGAGGAGTTTTTTTGAGTTGTATTATTTATTTTGTTTTAGTCTATCCGTGCTTTCTCAGACAGCAAATGTTTCTGGCAATAGAAGAATGCCGGAATCAGAAAGGCATCGGCGAGCAGCCATGCAAGCGGAGAGGCAAAACAGATGATGATGTAGCCAAAGATCGGCACCAGCAGGAAGCCGACCATGGCGCGGGCGATCATTTCGCAGACACCTGCCAGGATGGCGAGCAGGCTGTAGCCCATTCCCTGAATCGTGAAACGCCATACATTGACGATTGTCAGAGGTATGTAGAACAGGGAGTTGAAGGTCAGGAACTGGTGCGCCTGATGGATTACAACTGTTTCCGAGGCATCGACGAAGAGAAGCGGAATCACGCCGCCAAACACGGTCAGTACGATGCACGCCGCAATGGAGTAGATGCCGCCGATGAGAGTCGCGGACCGGACGCCCTGGCGGATGCGGTCTACCTTTCCGGCACCGGCGTTCTGTCCGGCGTAGGTTGCCATCGTGCCGCCCAGTGCGTCAAACGGGCAGCAGAAGAACATGCCGATCTTCTGACCTGCGGTAACGGAGGCAACTGCGATGGAACCTAAGGAGTTGATGGCAGTCTGGATGACAACCGAGCCGATCGCGGTGATCGAGTATTGAAGTCCCATTGGCACACCCATTTTGCAGAGAATGTAAATGTGTCTGCCGCTGATGCGCGTTTCCTCATGGTGCATATGCAGGATTTCAAATTTTTTCTTCATATAGATCAGGCAGAGAATACCGGATACTGCCTGAGAGATAACAGTTGCATAGGCAGCTCCGGCGGTGCCGGTTCCGATCTGTACGATGAAAAGCAGATCCAGCGCAATGTTTAAAAGGCTGGATAAAATCAGGAAATAGACCGGCGTTTTGGAGTCGCCGAGCGCACGGATGATGCCCGCCAGCGTATTGTACAGGTAGGTTGCCGGAATACCGGCGAATACGAAGAAAATGTAGCTGTACGCGCCGTCAATGATATTGTCCGGCGTCTGCATCCAGACGAGAATCTGGCGTGTCATCAGGCAGACGATCACGGTCATGACCACGGCAAAACAGGAGGCGATCCATCCGGCATTAGCGACGAAACGGCGCATGTCCTTGTAATCCTGTGCGCCGAACCGCTGTGCAACCGGAATGGAAAACCCGGTGCAGACGCCGATGACGAAACCGTTAATCATAAAGTTGATGGCGGAGGTGGAACCGACCGAAGCCAGCGCATCAACGCCGAGAAATTTTCCAACAATGATCGTATCGACCATGCTGTAAAACTGTTGGAACAGAAGTCCCATCAGCATCGGAACCGCAAAGCCCAGAATCAGCTTTGCCGGGCTCCCGTTTGTCATATCTTTTATGGTAGAGCGTTGCGAAGAGCGGCTCATGGAAAAACCATCCTTTCTAAAAAACGATTATAAAACTCTGAAAGTAGATTTTATAAGAAATACATAAAATTGGCAATCCGAAAAATCACGAAAAAAAGTAAAATAGAGGCACTTTTTTTGTGCTATAGAAGCGGGCTGGTCAGCACGCGGTATTTTACAATCAGTGACATACATGGTATCATAACAGGTAAAGTGATTTTTATTTCATAGGAAATTGCGTCCTATGAAACAAAAAACGCTCCGCGAGGATGCGCACTCGCGCGAAGCAGAAACATGTCGCAAGCGACCGCGCTCGGCGCGAGAATGTGCCAAGGCACATTCTTTTTCATATAGAACGGAAATGAGGGTAACATACATGAAGAGACTGGCGGTGGGAATTCTGGCGCACGTAGATGCGGGGAAGACAACATTATCAGAGGCGATGCTCTATGCGGGCGGCATGATCCGCCATCTGGGGCGGGTGGACAAGGGCGATGCGTTCCTGGACACATATGAATTGGAGAAAAAGCGCGGAATCACGATTTTTTCCAAGCAGGCGCGGCTTGCATGGAATGATATGGATGTGATGCTCTTGGACACGCCGGGACATGTGGATTTTTCAGCGGAAATGGAGCGGGTGCTTCAGGTGCTGGACTATGCGGTGCTGGTCATCAGCGGTTCAGACGGCGTGCAGGGGCATACAAGAACGCTGTGGCGGCTGCTGGCGCGCTACCAGATTCCGGCGTTCCTTTTTATCAATAAAATGGATCTGGCGCCGGGACGGGAACAGGAGATCCTGCGCGACCTAAAAGAGTCGCTGGGCGGCAACTTCGTTGATTTTGGTGCGGACGGGACGGAAAGTTTCTATGAAGAGGCAGCAGTCAGCGGCGAAGCGGAATTGGAGGAATTTCTGGAGACGGGACAGGTGTCTAAAGATGCGATCCGCAGCCGGATTGCCAGCCGGGATCTGTTTCCGTGTTATTTTGGTTCGGCGCTCAAAAATACGGGCGTGGAAGAATTTATGCGCGGTTTGGAAGAATATACGCTGGAACCAGTGTATCCGGACGAATTTGGGGCGAAAATATTTAAAATTGTGCGCGACAACCAGGGCGAACGCCTGACTTATATGAAGATCACGGGCGGTGTGCTGCATGTCAAAGACCGGATCGGCGAGGAAAAGGTAAATCAGCTCCGCCTGTATTCAGGCGATAAGTATGAAGCGGTGAGCGAGGCACCGGCGGGTATGATTTGTGCGGCAACGGGACTTTTGCACACGAAACCGGGCGAGGGGCTTGGAGTCTGTGAAATGGGCGCGGAACCGGTGCTGGAGCCGGTTTTGACGTATCGCGTCGAGCTTCCGGAGGATGTGGATGCGGCGGCGATGCTGCCGAAACTGCTTCAATTAGAGGAAGAAGAGCCGGAGCTTCATATTGTCTGGGAGGAAGAAAAGAAAGAGATTCACGCCCAGATCATGGGCGAGATCCAGATGGAGATTCTGAAAAGCCTGATTGCAGAGCGTTTTGGGGTAAATGTCCGGTTTGGCGGGCGCAGCATTGTATATAAAGAAACGATCACCGATACGGTCGAGGGTGTCGGGCATTTTGAGCCGCTCCGCCATTATGCGGAGGTACATCTGCTTCTGGAGCCGGGAGAACCGGGCAGCGGGCTGGTATTTGATACCGATTGCAGTGAAGATATTTTAAGTAAAAACTGGCAGCGGCTGGTGCTGACGCATCTGGAAGAAAAGGTACACAGGGGCGTTCTGATTGGGGCGCCGATTACGGATATGAAAATTACGCTGAAATCGGGACGCGCCCATGTGAAACATACAGAAGGCGGCGATTTCCGACAGTCCGTGTACCGGGCGGTCCGTCAGGGACTGATGCAGGCGCATTCGGTGCTGTTGGAACCATTTTATGCCTTTCACCTGACGATACCGGACAAGATGGTGGGACGTGCAATGACCGATCTGGAGCGGCGGTTTGCCGTCTTTGAGGGACCGGCGCTGGAGGACGGGCAGGCAATATTAACCGGACGTGCCCCGGTATCGTCACTCGATGGATATCAGACGGAGGTGACGGCGTACACGGGCGGATTGGGACAGATGATCTGCACGCTCGATGGCTACGGACCGTGCCACAATGAAGAAGAAATCATTGCGGCAGCCGGGTATGATCCGGATGCGGATCTGGCAAACCCGAGCGGATCTGTTTTCTGTGCACACGGAGCCGGATTTGTCGTCAACTGGGACGAGGTCAAAGATTACATGCATCTGGAAAGCTGCCTGGGTGCGTCCAATGGAAAGCGGCGGATGGAGGCGATTGAAGCAGGCGCACGTTCCTCCGACGGACAGGGCGGAGGTTCTGTCGAGGAGATGTGGATTGGAACGGATGAGGTCGATGCGATTCTGGCGCGCACCTATCATGCCAATAAAAAGGAAGACGGCGGAAAACGCCGCTGGGGCGGAACCAGTAAACGACCAGTGCAGCAGTACGGCGCGGGCGTGTATGGAGAGACGGCGCGGAGACAGGAAGCGGTGAGACAGAAGAGCGATTCGAAAGCCGGGACAGCTGGAGCTTCGACATTTGGAAATGTGGGAAAATCAGGAGGTTCCGTGGCTGGAAATGCAGGGGGATTTGAGCATGCAGGGAAAGCGCCGGAAAGTGGCAGACAGAGCAGCAGAACTGGCAGCTCCAAAGGAAAAATGGCATCAGCGGTTCGGGAATATCTGCTGGTAGATGGCTACAACATTATTTTCTCCTGGGACGAGTTAAATGAGCTGGCAAAGATCAACATTGACAGCGCCCGTGGTAAGCTGCTGGATATTCTATGCGATTATCAGGGAAGCCGCGGTATCGAGGTGATAGCGGTGTTCGATGCTTACCGGGTGCAGGGACACCGGACGGAGGTGACGGATTACCACAACATTCATGTAGTCTTTACGAAAGAGGCGGAGACAGCTGACCAGTACATCGAGAAATTTGCCCATGAAAATGGGCGGAAATATACGGTGATGGTAGCGACCTCTGACCGTCTGGAACAGATCATCATCCGTGGGCAGGGCTGCGGGCTGTATTCGGCGCGGGATTTTGAGGAAGAGATAGACCGTGTGAAGAATCAGACACGTGAGCATACCAACCGACCGCATAGCGGACATAAAAATTATCTGCTGGATTCGGTGCCGGAGGAGGTGCTGCGGCAGGTGAAGAAGGACGAATAATGTATAAAAAGCAGATGTTCGTATAGATTACTCGAAGGCATGAATCAGATCCTTCTGCATAAATTTCATCAGTTCTGCTGCCGCAGGCGACTGTATTTCCCGTACGGGGGCGGCGATGCCGATCTCAAAGGACGGGGAAGCGTCGAGTGGCAGTGTCACAACCGGTCCATCCCATTGTCGGGATAAAATGCGGTTGATCAGGGGAACGCCCATTCCTGCGGCGACCATCGTCCATGCAGCCGGGACATTGGAAGTCGAGGCGCAGATATGGGGCGTGATGTGGTGCTTTGCCAGAAGCCGGGAATTATCTGTTTCCATGTTGGGGTGAATGGAAATATAATTTTCATTGGCAAGATCCTGAAGCGGATAAATGCCCATCTCAACCGCCGGGTGTGACTGCGGAACCCAGATGCAGATTGTGTCCTCACAGAGTGGAATGAAGGTATCGATCCCATCGCGGCGGCTGATGATACAGAAATCAAGCGCCTGTTCCTGAAGCAGGCTGCACAGATGGGAGCTAAGAGTATCAACAATATCGAATACATATTGGTTGGAGATTACTACATCCCGGATCTGAAGCTTCCCAATGAGGAACGCCCTATCGGGAAATATGGGCGGATGCACCGAGAGTATCTGAAGGAGCACAATTCAATGATGTTCAATGATTTGGTTCTGGACGGCCAGCTCTGGACTTACCTTGCCGATTTGAACGAGCAGGCAGAGAACAGATTACAGTTTATTATTAAGCAGATGCAGGAAACGGAGAATGTAACGGACGAATTGAAAGAACAGAATCAGATGGCATGGGTACAAGCTATGAACAACATTTACAACCGGGCAGAAGAGATTGTGATTCATGAGTTGGTTCTGTAATAAAGAGTAAAATAAGCAAGACTGGATGTTATTCTACGAGAGATTGCATCCAGTCTTTTTTGAAAAAAGCTTACTTTTTTGTATGTGAAATATTTTAATGCGAATTAATGCAAAATTTCACTTACAAATCTTGAATAAATGTGCGTAAAATTATTGCTTATTAAAGCACATCTGTTATAATAAATACATACACAGAAAGAAAACAAATGTGAGTGATTTTAAAAACGAAAGTTGGTGAACACGTGGATATTAGAACGATAGCAAAACAAGTTATTATAGAAAAGGATGGCATTGCCAAAGCAGCAGATTTTGTTCAGGCAGGAATTCATGCTGCTGATGTAGTAAACATGTGCAATGCCGGATACCTTGATCGCATTCGACACGGATATTATCAACTTGCTGAGGCAGATACATCTTCTGAAGAACAACTCATTGCAGCGTTGATTCCAAAGGCAATTATTTGTGTGGAATCGGCTCTTTTTCATTATGGCTATAGTGACTTTGCACCTCGTAAATGGTCTATTGCTGTACCAAGATCTATGTCTCGGACAAAACTGGAAGTAGATGCACTGGCTTTGCAAACATATTATGTTCAACCAGAAATATATGAGCTGGGGAGAGTAACGGATGATTTTTCAGGGGTTAAGCTTTCCGTATATGATCGGGAGCGCACAATTTGTGATTGCTTCAAATATCGTTCAAGGCTTGATCATGAAATATTTAGCAAGGCATTGAATGCTTATGTAAAGGATGAGAAGAAGAATCTGCAAAATCTTTCCATATATGCAAAAAAGCTAAGGGTGTACAAGAAGGTCAACGAATTGATGTCGGTGTTGCTGGATGGCTGATATTGTTGTATCTGTGCTCATGTGGTTACCTGAATTATTTAAAAATTGTATATGAGCATCTTATATAGAGAAAATAATGATAGGAATTATGTGAAAGCGAGACGATGAGTATGTTAATGAATACGGCTGAGTATATTTCCATTATTGAAAATATTAAGAGTGAAATTACTGCGGCACAATATCGTGCGGCAGTTCATGTAAATGCAGATATGCTGCTTCTTTATTATGATATTGGTTGCGTAATCAATGAACATAAATCATGGGGAAACAAGTTTATTGATAACCTTGCAGCAGATATTCGGATTGCTTTTCCAGAAAGCAAAGGATATTCTGTTCGTAATTTGAAGTATATGGCAAAATTCGCAGAGATTTATCCAGACCGAGAATTTGTGCAACAGGTTGTTGCACAAATTCCATGGGGTCACAATATAGTTCTTCTGGATAAGGTCGCTGATATGGATGAACGTAAATGGTATATTAAAAAGTCAGCGGAAAACGGCTGGTCTCGAAATGTTCTTGTCCATCAGATTGAAAGCAACTTGTATCAGAGACAGGTTCTGGCAGATAAAGTTACAAATTTTGATCACCGCTTACCGTCTCCGCAAAGTGAACTTGCGGTGCAGACAATGAAAGACCCATATGTATTTGATTTTATTCCTTTCCGGGAAGATATGCTCGAACGGGATATTGAGCAGGCACTTGTTAGGGATGTCACCAAGCTCCTTCTGGAGCTTGGAACAGGTTTTGCATTTCTGGGAAACCAGTATCACCTGAATGTAGGCGGCGATGATTTTTACATTGATTTGTTGTTCTATAACCTGAATCTTCGCTGTTATGTAGTTATCGAATTGAAAACCGGTGATTTCAAGCCGGAATATGCTGGTCAGCTAAACTTTTATCTGTCAGCCGTGGACGGCATTTTGAAAAAAGAGCAGGATAATCCGTCCATTGGTTTGCTTCTGTGCAAAAGCAAAAATAATGTGGTCGCAGAATATTCGCTCAAAGATATTTCAAAGCCGATTGGTGTAAGCGAATACAAAATAACCAGTAGTTTGCCGGATGCTCTGGAAAAGCAACTGCCATCTGTTGAAGATATTCAGAAACGGATTAAATAAACATAAGAAATCGTTAATGAATGGAGTTTGGCAAAATCTGTGCTGTCTAGAGCTGCGGGAATCACAGTATATGGTTATAGTGCTCCTGTTACGGATGTTGAAGCGGTGGAATTGATGAAATCAGCCAATCATTTAAGCCAGATGAAAGATATTGCTCCATTTACAATTATAAATTTGGCAAAAAATGAAGATGAGCAGAGAAAAAAATGGTCTGAATTTTATGATGTAAAAATGTTTTTATATTGTAATAAATTTGAGGAAACAATGTTGTGGAAAAATTCTAGAGTAAGTTTGGAAACTTTGTTTGATGCAATTCTTCAGCAACATCCGAGAAGTGAAGAAAAGTCATTCAAAAAATTTGCAATACTGGCAGAATTGCAAGAATTCTCTAAGATAATTACGGAGTTTGATATGTGTATTTAGAATCCTTAGTAGTAACCCATCCCTTTTACTACTAATAGGTAGTAACAACATGCTCTATTCTGCTCTGATTTGCCACAATCTGTAATTCCAGAGCATATCACCATAATCCCGGAAACCCTTGCAAAACAGGGCATTTCGGGGCAAAACAAGGAGAAACAAAATTATGATAAAAGTACTTTTTGTTTGCCACGGCAGGGCTTTGGGTACAGTTATAAGTGGCGATGAAGTGCGATAAAAGGGGGCAAATTGTGGTGGAGCGATAGATTAGGAACTACGGTTTTTATACGGACGAGAATAGCAAATTAATGAGATGAAATGTGCAGTTGTTCTATGAATAAATGTGGAAGTAGCAGGTGCAAAAGGACCTGCTAATTTTATGTTGCAACGTGGCGATTTGTATTGTAAATGTTGCACACAGATGATATAATTTTGTATATAGGAGGGATTTGCAATGAACAAGACAATTTCTATGAGTATTAGGGTTAGTGAAGATGAATTGGATAAATTGAAACAGGCCGCAAGGCTTGAAGCATACGCTTCATACAGTGAATTTATAAGGAGAACTGCACTAATTGAGGCAGATAAGGTAATAAATCAAAAAGGGAGGCATAATGTAGAAAATGATAACGAAAGATAATCTTTGTGACTTGTTATTAGATATGGGATATGGTGAAGTCGATACAGGAGTATATGAAAAAAAATATCCGGATTTTGACTGTTCTATAACGGTTGATTACAATAAGGAATTGATAATATATCCTGAAGAAAAGGGATTTCAAGTAAATGACCGTACAACATCTAATTTTGATGAAAATGAGAACTTTGTTGTACTAGAATGTGTAGATAGACTATTAACTAAAGGATATCGACCAGAACATATCGAATTGGAGAGACGCTGGAAATTGGGGCATTCTAGAAAAAGTGGTAAAGCAGATATCTATGTTACTGATTCAGAGGGGAAAAAATGTTTATTTATTATTGAGTGTAAAACTTATGGGGATGAATATAGGAAAGAATTAAAAAATATTGATATAGATGGAGGGCAATTATTTTCATATTTTGCTCAAGCTAGAAGTGCACAATGGCTTATTTTATATGCATCTAATTTCACGGATAAGCGCAGCTATATTACAGAGAGTATTTGCAGTAAAGATGATAAAAATGATGAGCTTTTGGCAAAAAAAGATGAAAGTATAAAATTATACAAAGACGCTTCTGAAGCATCAGATTTATTTGATGTATGGTGTGAGACATATGGAAAAAGGTATACTGGAGATATTGTTTTTAATGATAATACGAAACCATATGATATTGGGATAAAACCGCTAACAAAAAATCGTCTTAGAGATTTTGAAGAAGGCGATAAAATAGTGAATAAGTTTGAGGAAATACTACGTCACAACAATGTTTCCGATAAAGAAAATGCATTTAATAGATTGGTAGCCTTATTTATATGTAAATTGGTTGATGAGGAAGAAAAAGAAGATAATGATATAGTTGATTTTCAATACAAAATTGGAACTGATACATATGAAACATTACAAGAGCGTTTGCAAAAACTTCATCAAAAAGGAATGGAAAAATATATGAAAGAAGAAATTGTTTATATTCCTGATGAGTATGCAGAAAAACTAATAATGGGTTATACAGGTCAAAAGAGAATTAATATGATCAATGATCTGAAGAAAACTATTAAGATGTTAAAGTTTTATACGAATAATGATTTTGCTTTTAAAGATGTTCATAATGAAGAATTATTTTTGCAAAATGGAAAGATACTGGTTGAAGTTGTGCAATTATTTCAAGAATATCGAATTGTTGGATCGGAAAAACTTCAATTACTAGGTGATTTGTTCGAAAATTTGTTGACAAAGGGATTTAAGCAGAATGAAGGACAATTTTTTACACCAATACCTATTACTAGGTTTATTTGGAATGCTATTCCAACTTCAGAAATAATAAATATAGATAGAAATAATCTTTTGCCTAAAGTTATTGATTATGCGTGTGGTGCAGGTCATTTTTTGACAGAGGGATATTCTAGGATCAAGAATGGACTTATTGAATGTGCTCCAGAAATGTTAGAATGTGAAAACTGGGAAGAAAAAGTGTTGTTTGGAGTTGAGAAGGATTATAGATTAGCAAGAGTTTCTAAAATTGAGTTATTCATGCATGGGGCAGGTAATGGTAATATTGTTTTTGGGGATGGGTTAGAAGAACATGAGGATAAAGGAGTGGTAAGTAATACATTCGATATTCTAGTTGCCAATCCACCATATTCAGTAGAAGCATTTAAACCACACTTAAAAGTAAAGGACGATGAATTTAAAATTCTAAAATATATAAGTAATGATGGAAGTGAGATAGAAACACTGTTTGTTGAGCGAATTTCGCAATTATTAAAACCAAACGCGGTAGCCGCAGTTATTTTACCGGACAGTATTGTCAGAAAAGATATGTATAGTTTTAGAGCTTCTAGAGAAATATTATTACAAAATTTTGAGTTTAAGGCAATTGTTAGAATGGAAAGTTCTACATTTGGAAAAACAGGTCAGCCTACAGCTATCATGTTTTTAAAGAAAAGAGATGAACCACCTAAACAATTTGAAATGGTACAGGATATTGTAGAAGCTGTATTTAGCAGAAGAGAATTGGAGGATTGGGAAGACAAAGACATATTTGAATCATATCTGAAACGAATAGATTGCACAGAAAATAATTATTATAAAGTAATCCAGGAAAGTGTATCATGGGAGGCCTTGTTAGAAATAGATTCATTTGCTGAATATGTAATGGCATTTATGGAAGAACCAATGTATAGGGATATGAATGAAAAATATAATGATGGAAAAATGGAATCGGATGAATTTGAAGAATGGCGATTAAAGACGATATATGACAGAATTCATGATTCTGAAAGAGAAAAATTAATGTATTTTGCGTTAACATGCAAGCAACATACATTATTTGTAAGCATGCCCTCAGATACTAAAGAGCAAGAAATGTTTTTGGGGTATAAATGGTGTGATAGAAAGAAAATGGAAGGTATATTAGAAACAAATGATGGGTTACTTTTTAGTAAACGAAAATTAAATGAAGACGGATATTTAGCTTCCATGATTTGGAGAACTTTTGATGGTATTGAATATATTGCTCCTAAATTGAAACAGTACAGTTTTTTTGCAAATATGTCAGATATGTTGGATTTTGATGAAGCGAAATTCTCTAAAGTAATCAAATTGTCTATGCCGAGAAAGCGAGTTCTTAAGCCGGGATATAAAAAATATAAATTAATAAACAAGAAAATATTCGAAACAGGAATTGGAAGAAGAGTATTGAAATCTGAATTGACTGAGGGAAAGGGGATTAATATCTACAGTGCCAATGTATGTTCTGTATTTGGAAAAATAGATAAAGAAATACTGGATGACTATAGCCGACCTTCGATTTTATGGGGGATAGATGGAGATTGGATGGTTAATATTATCGATGCTAATAAGAAATTTTATCCAACAGATCATTGCGGCTATATTCGCATATTGATCGATGATATTATACCTGAATTTTTGGCAATGGCATTAGAGGTTGAGGGTAAGCTTGAAAAATTTTCACGAGCAAATAGAGCTTCAACAGACCGAATTAGAAAGATTTCAGTCTTTGTTCCAGAAGATATAAATGAGCAAAAAAGAATTCTTAACGAAATAAATTCTGAAAAAAGTAAGAAGAAAAAAGAAGAGTTAATAAGGAAGTATTTTATTGAGTAAGGAATTGTTTATTGGGAGGGGGATGAAAATCTCAAGAATATTGAATCTGAAGACCGATGCCCCCTCTCACGCATATTTTCGCGAAATTGAGCAGGGGGTATTGTGGGAACTTGGTCTTTGCAGCTTAAATGGCTGAGATTAAGGAAAAATATTGAAATGCTGTGCGCGAAAGTATTGCTGATTTGTGTAGAAGTAGGGCTGCCTCGAAATAGGGCAGCTCTTTTTCAAATATTATGTTGACTAATTCGCTCGGTAGAGTGATATATGTACATACCAAAAAGAAAGGTGGTATGTGCAATGATTATAGAAATTGATTTTAAAGTTAAAGGTGAGGAACGCAAGAAGCTGGCTTATGCCATAGGTGAATTGCTTGGAATGCCGGTAAAGTACACCAGAACCCCCAAGTTTGATTACTTGATTGGAAGCAACGTTTTGGATAAGAATGGAGTGTTTCATGCATCCGAGGATATGACAGAAAGCATGTTGGAATTGGTTTTAGAACGGTTTTACAAAGGCGAGCCTATTCAACAATCAGAGCAGCGGGAGGATGAAACTGAGGAAGCAGATGTATTAAGCATATCAGTTCCAAGAAACATGTTTACAGATGGTAAGCTGGAAAATTTGCAGAAGTTGATAGAAGGGAAGCAAACGCTTTTTAAACACGCATTCCGAGTGGAGCAGTTGTAGGTTGCTATTACCGAGAATCAGGTTTCATTTCCCTGGTTTCCACTTGCGTCCGAGCCGGATGCTGTGAGTGCATATACAGAATTTATTTCCAAGTTATGCGAATTAGCAATAAAACTAAAACGAGTAGCGCTGAAGGATAAAGAAGTTGAGAATACAGAATTCAATATGTGTAAAGCGGATGTTAAATGGCAAAGACAGGAATTAGAAGAGACTCAAAACACCGAGTGTTACGCAGAGGAGAGTCAATTCGGTGGGATGGAAAATATCAATTTAAATATCAGGTAAATGGCAAGGCGCATTTTGTATATAGCTGGCGCCTTGAACCAACAGATAAACTTCCGGCAGGAAAGAAACCATGCTTATCACTTAGAGAACTTGAAAAGCAAATCGGCTACGATTTGGATTCTCAAATGCATCCAGAAGGAAGAAGTATGACGGTAGAGGAACTGGTGGAACGATATCTTTCTACTAGAATTGGTGTAAAGCCAAATACAAAAGCCAATTACAATTTTGTAAAGAATCTCATGAGGAAAGAAGATTTTTATTATAAGAAAATTGGCGATGTCAAAACCTCAGATGCAAAGCTGTTTCTGATAAAGCTGCAGCAGGATGGGAAAAGATATAGTACAGTGAAAACAGTCCGTGGCGTATTAAGACCTGCTTTTCAAATGGCGGTGGATGACGATGTGCTCCATAAAAATCCGTTTGGATTTGAGCTTGCTGGAGTAGTTGTAAATGACAGTGTTACCAGGGAAGCATTAACGCGGGACCAAATGCGAAAGTTTCTTAAATTTGTTCATGATGATAATGTATACTGTAAGTATTATGAAGTTGTGTATATACTTTTTCATACAGGTATGCGTATTTCAGAATTTTGCGGCCTTACAATTAAAGATGTTGATTTAGAAAATCGAATTGTAAATATCGAGCACCAGCTTCAGAGATTATCCGATATGACGTTGGTTATTGAGCCAACAAAAACTTCCGCTGGAACAAGAAAAATCCCGGTAACAGAGGATGTTACAAAATGCTTTCAAGCCATCATCGAAGACCGGGAGAAACCAAAGGTAGAAAAAGTGGTGGATGGATATACTGGGTTCCTGTTTTTGGATGACAAAGGACTGCCATTAGTGGCAATGCATTGGGAACATCGCTTTAACCACATGGTGAAGCGGTACAACGATATCTATCGGGTACAGATGCCGAATATTACGCCGCATGTTTGCCGGCACACGTATTGTAGCAATATGGCGAAATCCGGCATGAATCCAAAGACACTGCAGTACCTTATGGGGCATAGCGATATAGGAGTTACGCTTAACACCTATACGCATTTAGGCCTTGAGGATGCAGAGGATGAATTGAAGCGGCTGGAGGACTTGCAGAATGCCAGAAAGGAACTGGAACGGACACAGGGAGAAAAAACGGTGTCACAGAAGATGTTTAAAGCAATATAGGAGAATGGTTAAATTTAAGCTGGGCTGAATGCTCAGCTTTTTTTGAATTTACCTGATAAGGATAGAGGTGAATGTGGAAATAATCATAAATGCTATGGAGATTAAAATGCTATGAAAAATCAATGAATAATGTTATAATTATCATAAGAGTATTCACGTATATTTTTACGGCTAAAGGAGAATATATTTATGATAGATTTAAACTCAGAATTAATGGAGCAAAAAATGAAAGTTGATTTTAATACCTATGACTTATCTGTTAAAGAGTTGTTAAGTATGGTAAATGATGGACTGATAAATATAGCGCCAGAATATCAGCGACAGTTTAGATGGGATGTTGAACGCCAGTCAAGTTTAGTTGAATCTCTCTTTTTGGGAATTCCGGTTCCAAGTCTTTTTATGGCAACAAATGTGGATGGAACTTGGGAAGTGATTGATGGAGTGCAGAGACTTAGTACAATGATTTGTTTTGCAGGAGATGATAATGTACGAGAGAAAGTCAATGCTAAAAAAGCTGAGCCCTTAAAATTGAAAGGATTATCAAAACTAGCTAATTTTAATGATAAGAGATTTGCTGATCTTCCGGTAGGTGTACAAAATAAGTTTAAATTGACTAGTATTAAAGTTATTACGTTGAGTGATAAAAGTGATAAAGACGTGCGCTTTGATTTGTTTGAACGATTGAATAAAGGAGGCGTAAATCTTACACCTCAGGAAATTCGTAGCTGTGTTTATCGAGGTGGGTTTAATGATTTTTTAAAAGAGTTATCCAAAGATTCTAATTTTAAGAATTGCGTGCATTTATCTGAGAGTCAAGAAAATGATGGTACGAGAGAAGAACTTGTTTTGAGATTTTTTGCGTATTTGTATGATTTGGATTCGTTTGAGCATAGTGTAAAAGACTTCTTAAATAATTATATGTCAAAGGCTGACAAAGGATTTAATTATAGTGAAAATGATAAATTATTCAGAATGGTATTCAAAATATTGAATGATGCTTTGCCTCATGGTATAAGTAAAGGAAGAAAAAATACACCACTTAATCTTTTTGAGGCTGTGTCAGTAGGAGCTGCATTAGCATATATGGATAATGGAAAAATAAACACTGTAGGAATAGATGAATGGCTAAAAGATAAAGAATTATTAAAATATATTACAGGAGCTACAAATTCGAAACCGAGAGTAATAGGTAGAATTGAGTTCTGTAGAAAAAAATTTGAGGGATAAAAGTGTTTAATGAAATAAAAGAGGAATTGACTCGTAAAATATGCGAACTAAGATTATGGCTTAGTAATATTAATGATAGCGATGATTTTTCAGCAATTAATAAGGGTTTGTTTTACGTATATATATATGGGATTTATGAAGAAACAGTTAGAACTGTCGTTCAGAAAACGATAGAGGAGTTAAATGCTAAATCTGTAAAAATTGATGAGTGTATATATGAGCTGTATGCACTCATTTTTTCCGCGGAATATGACAGTATATATGGTGTGGGTAATGAACATAAGTGGGAAAAAAGGTGGAATATTTCAGATAAATTAACTCGGAATCCTATCGTTTCTATTCCAAATGAAATAGTACCTACTGATGGCAAAAATCTACGATATAGACAATTAGAGAGTATCGCAAAATCTTTTGGTATTCATAATGCAATTCTTCCTAGGGCGGAAATTGGAGGAAACATTAAGGAAATGGTTGATAATAGGAATTATATTGCACATGGGAATAAAACTCCAAAAGAGGTGGGACGTGAAGTTTCGGTTAATGATTTACAACGTAAATTAGATCATATCTCGGAGGCGTGTGCCTATATTATCGAATTATATGAGAAATATATTGAGGAACAAATGTATTTGAAAAATCATTAAACACAAATCACCGAAACATAAGAAGAATAACATGTTTTAAGGAGTGAATTGGTGTGGATAGCTTGAAATTAAATCCTGTACAGAAGGCAGCATTTTCTTTGATTCAGCAAGACCTTCGATATATTTATACGGTTATAAAAAATATAAATCCGAAAGCATCTAATTACATACCTTCTATGCTTCCGTATTTGGGTGTTGTTATAGATGGAGCAGAGGATTGGCTAAAGGCTATTAAAAATTCAAGTAAATGTAAATTCTGTATGCCATTATTTAATGAATCACAAACTATTTTTTATGAACAAATCAGAAATAGCATTAAGATGTGGCAGCAGGATTATAACGAAATATATATTTCGTTAGGAAACGCTTATCGTAAAAATGATAATTATTTTGGAAGTGTCTGTAAGCCAATTGCCAAAGTTCTTAAGCTATATGATATATATGGAATGGATACTATAAATGGAGTGATTTGTGGGAATACTATTCTGTGCCATTGCTATTCACCGTTTTTTTCATACAGTGAGAATAATGGTGAGTATATAAAGGTAATGAGTGAAATTGGTGGTAGATATATTAATTTGTTCCATGCAACGACTGATTTTCAGGTAAATAATGAATTGCAGTTTGGGGTTCAAGATTACGGAGGATTTATAAAATCACCAGTTGGTAATGTATATAGTGACAAGTTTGTTTTAATGTCAATCTTATGCCAGATAAATTTCTTGTTATATGGGATTGAAAAATGGATAAACAATGAGATACCTACGAAGCTGAGATTTGGATATCTTTTATATTATTCTTTAATAAGTGTGATTGAACAAATAAATCAAAAATTAGGCATCGCTTTAAAAATTAATTCGAAATGGAAATCAGATAGATTTAGAAATTCTATGGCACACTACAAGTTGGGAATAGTGTTAAAGGAGAGCAATTTGATAATTAGCGATGCAATGTTTGGTCTAACAGAAAAAATATTTGGAGAGGATTATTATACCATAAAAAAGTCAATTTATAAGGAACTAGAAAAATTAGCCAAGCAGATAGGTGCGTATCTTGACTTACCCCAAAGAATGGTATATTTGCAGTAAGAGAGAAGTAGTACCCCCAACCTTTTACTCCGTTTCTACTACGATTGCTGTACACATCTTGCAAAATTTTGCTAAGATTTGCATTTTATGTACAGAAATGACCAATACATAAAGAAAAATTAACACCGCACAAAATGCTGCAAATGGCAGCAAAAAAGCGCCTTTTGAAAGGAGTTTATATGAGTATACGAGTACTTTTCATCTGCCACGGCAACATCTGCCGTTCCACCCTAGCCCAAAGTGTCTTCACCCATAAAGTCGCATCCCAAGGGCTTTCTGCCCACTTCCTTATCGACAGCGCCGCCACAAGCACCGAAGAAATCGGCAATCCGCCGCACCGGGGGACGGTGAATAAGCTGAGGAAGGTTGGAATTCCTCTGGTGCCGCACCGGGCGCGGCAGGTGACGTGGGCGGATTATGAGAAATTTGATTATATCATAGGTATGGACAGTGCCAATATCCGAAATTTAAACCGGATGCTGAAAGGCGATCCGGAGGGGAAAATATATAAATTCCTCACATTTGCAGGTTCAGACCGTGACATCGCGGATCCGTGGTATACGGGTGATTTTGACGCGACGTATGAAGATGTTCTGGAGGGCTGTGTAGGTTTTCTGGCATATCTGAAAGAACAGGGACAGATATAACCAAAAGTTTGATGAGTATCCATTTCAGGTTAAGATGGAAGGAACGGACTGTTTCTGCTGTAATTTATCAGTGTGCTGGAGGAACATCCGGGCGATTCGTGGATTAAAAAATATATTTTCCCGGGCGTAATGGTTCTAAGTCTCTGGAAAATGATTTCTTGTGGTTCAGCGGATGGATTTTATATCCTGGATGTAGAAAATCTACGTCTGCACCAGATTTTATTTACAAAAGGAATTAATAATGACTTGCCGATGACACGCTGGTATTAATAAGTGGAGTGCTTTTTTATTTCCAGCTGAATCCGTTCGCAGAGATCCTTGACCGTGACAAACTCGATAAAATCCGTTTCCGGAATATCGATCTCGAAGCAGTCTTCGATCTCTGTGATAAAGTATACGATCAAAAATGAATCCAGCCCCAGATCGTCGATCAGGCGGTCAGCCGGTGTCAGCGGGCGGGTGATTTCTATGTATTCTGATAGAATGTCTTTTATTTCAACCAGGATTTCTTCCTGCGTCAGTTCGTGTTTCATGAGAAGTTCCTCCTAATATATGTGATTCATGCAGCTATTTTTATTGTAAATTTAACATAGAATCTGTGTTTGAGAGATGATTCTATCTGTGTGTTTATTTTATCATGAAACTGCCCGCTTGAGTAGATATATCCCTTAAAATAGGAGGAGCCGACAGGAACGGACTCCTGTCGGCGTAGGTATGAAAAAGTATATTATGAAAGGTCTTTTGCCTTTACGCGTATTACTATATCGAAAAAATGTGATAAAAGTATGTTCGGAATGTGAAGAAATCATAAATTTCGGAAAATATTTTGGAAGTGGATGGGGGAATAAAAATGACACGCAGATATAAGTTTGTGCAACTTTATTCATAAAAATGAAAATATATGCGTGAAATTTCTGAAAAAGATAGAATGTAAAAAGGTAATATGATATAATGAGCGCAAGTGAGCCAGAGAGCTGCTTGCAGATTTATGGCGAACGGCGAATGGCGATCACGATAGCTGCGTCAGCAGCGGTAAGCATCGAAGATGCGAATCGTGATATAATATGAACACTTACAGAGAACTTGTCAAATCTAGTGTGAATTATAGCTGAACATTTGATGAACCTGAGATAAAGGAGAAAAATAATCAAAATAAAGATTCAAAAAAACATATCTACAAAGAAGAAGGCAGAACATCAGGCGGATGCAAAAGCATTTGCCGGAACGGGTTCAGAAAGGACAGGGAACGATGCGGGCGTTTACATTTGAAAATGCGACAAAGATTTATTTTGGCGGAGGCTGTGTGAAAGAGCACCTGCTGGAGGCGGTGAAGCCGTATGGGGAAACGGTGATGCTGGCATATGGCGGTGGCTCGATCAAGACGAATGGCATTTATCAGGAAGTGATGGATGTCTTAAAGCTGGCTGGAAAACAGGTGATAGAATTTTCAGGCATCATGCCGAATCCGACCTACAGCAAGGTGATGGAAGGGAAAAAAGTCGTACAGGAAAATCAGGTAGATCTGATTCTGGCAGTGGGCGGCGGTTCGGTCATGGACTGCAGCAAGGCGATCTCAATGGCGGCTGCGACGGACAAGGACGTCTGGGAGGAATATTGGATCAAAAAGGGCGAGATTGATTTTGAGCCGGTTCCGGTGGGCGTGATTGTGACCGTGGTCGGCACTGGAAGCGAGGTCAACGGCGAGGGTGTAATCACCCATGAGGAACAGAAAATTAAGACGAGCCGGAATTATCCGCGCTGCAATCCGGTGTTTGCGATGATGGATCCGAAATATACCTACACGGTTTCTCCACTCCAGACGGCAGCGGGCGGTTTTGATATGCTCAGCCATGTGATGGAGACATATTTCAGTGCACCGGATGAGGATAATCTTTCGGATGCGATCTCGGAGGCGTTGATGCGGAGTATTATTGAAAACCTGCCGGTGGCGATCCGGGAACCGGAAAATTATGAGGCGCGTAGCAACCTGATGTGGGCGTCCACGATGGCGGAGATTGGCATTATCAAATTAGGAAAACAGTGTGATTTTGAGGCGCATATGATTGAACATCAGATGGGGGCTTACACGGACTGCAACCACGGCATGGGACTTGGCGTGATCCATCCGGCGTATTATCGTCGAATTTGCCGGGACGGCATCAAGAAATTTGTGAAATTTGCCGTAAATGTCTGGGGAATGTCACCAGATGGCGGCGATGAGGAAGAACTGGCATTTGGCGGAATTGACGCATTGCAGGCGTTTATTCATGAGATTGGTTTGCCGGGGACGCTGCGGGAACTGGGGATCACAGATCAGAGCCTGCTGAAAACGATTGCTGATTCATGTATCCGCAATGACGGCGGGTATCGGCAGCTGACGCACGCGGAAATCTTGGATATTTTGGAAGAGTGCTATTAGTACAAAGGAGGAAAATCATGCCACACATTGCAATATCTATGTACCCGGGACGGAGCCGGGAAGAGAAGGCAGCACTGGCTGAGAAGGTCAGAACGCTGGTATCAGAAGAATTAAAGAAGGATCCGAAGGTTGTGACGGTATCGGTTCATGATGTACCGGCTGAGAAATGGCAGGAACATTTGGATGCGATTCCGGGCGAGGAGAGATTCTATTAGAAGTCTAAGTCGGGGTTGCAGAAAGAGGCAAAAGATCATCAGACGATGGATATATATACCAATGGATAATATAGCTCAAGCAGTGTCGAAAAAATAAACTGCAAAAGATATATAATAATGAATAAAAAAGAACGGACTGTTCATAAATAGACAAAAAAGCATAGGATGTAGAGAATAGATATTTGAACTGTGCCGGTTTACAGAGTATCATCTGTAAACCGGGCAGAAAGAAGCACATTTACGCGCATTACTTAGTGGATTTTGTCTGTATGAACAGTCTTTTTTGCAGCATTTTATAATTGAGAAAACATTTCATTTACTCCTTTTAAATTCCCACAAATATTTCTTGACATTTCCCAGTTACATTCATATAATGAACATATGAACAATGATTCATATAAATAAAAATATTTCAAAGAAATCTTGATAAAATTCTGCAAACTGCTTTCATGAAAGAAGCAGTGAAGCAGGGCAGAAACGCGTAGCATGAAGGGAGAAATCGGATGGCAATTCATGATGTAGAGTGCTGTGAGGAGTGTGCTGTTCACGATGAGGTTGTGCAGTCGGTCCGGGGAATGCTGCCGGATGACGATGATTTGTATGATCTGGCGGAGCTGTTTAAGGTATTTGGTGATTCGACGCGGATCCGGATTTTGTTTGTTCTGTTTGAGTCGGAGATGTGTGTCTGCGACATTGCACAGCTGCTTAATATGACGCAGTCGGCGATTTCGCATCAGCTTCGGATTCTCAAGCAGTCGCAGCTTGTCAAGAGCCGCCGGGACGGAAAGTCGGTGTTCTATTCGCTGGCAGACGACCATGTTTACCGGATTATCAACCAGGGCTTTGAGCATATTAAAGAATAGCAAGTTCCTTGAATGATGATAATGGATTGAATGAATGTGAAAGCGGTGCTATCTGTAAAGAGAAAATTGCAGGTCTCGAAAAGCAAACATTAAAAATTTATAACTCAATAAAAAGAGGAGGATTATCATGAAGAAGAAATTTAAATTAACTGATCTGGATTGTGCAAACTGTGCAGCAAAGATGGAAGATGCGATCAAGAAGCTGGATGGAGTCAATGATGCGAGTGTCAGCTTTATGATGCAGAAAATGACGATCGATGCGGATGACGCACGTTTCGACGAGATCATGAAAGAGGTTGCAGAAGTGTGCAAGAAGGTGGAACCGGACTGCATTATTAATATGTAAAATTGGAAAAGGCATAATCGGATCAAAAGCTGCTTTTTAAAAGAATAAAATCAGATTGTGTAATGCACAGAAGGGCAAAGTAAAAAGATATAGGCAAATGAGCTGTGCCGGCACATTTTCCTATATCTTTTTTTCTGGGAATGTGTTTCCAGAATGAAGGGAGGCTTTATGAATCAGAAGCAGAAAACGATGCTGAAGCGGATCGTTGCGGCGGCAATCGTATATATCGCGGCGGCAGCAGCGAAAAAAATGAATGTATTTGCCGGAATGCCGCAGCCGTGGACAGAGTTAGTCGTATTTTTAATTCCGTATCTGATTATTGGATGGGATATTGTATACAAGGCGTTCCGGGGGATTAAAAATGGTCAGGTGTTTGATGAGAATTTCCTCATGACAGTAGCGACGTTCGGGGCGTTCGGTGTGGGCGAGTTTTCTGAGGCGGTTGCGGTTATGCTGTTCTATCAGGTTGGCGAGCTGTTTCAGAGTTATGCGGTCAACCGTTCGCGCCAGTCGATCAGCGATCTCATGAATATCTGCCCGGAATATGCCAATATTGAAAAAGATGGACAGATAAAGCAGGTCGATCCGGATGATGTGGAAGTGGATGACATCATCGTGGTACAGCCGGGAGAGCGGATTCCGCTGGATGGCGTGGTGGTAGAGGGTGAATCGATGATCGATACCTCGGCGCTGACTGGTGAATCGGTACCGCGCCGTGCGGCAGCCGGGGATGAAATCATCAGCGGATGTGTCAATGGCAGCGGGCTTCTGCGGGTGCGCGTGACGAAAGAATTTGATGATTCGACGGTGGCGCGGATTCTGGAGCTGGTGGAGAATGCCAGCAGCAAGAAGGCGAAGGTGGAGAACTTTATCACCCGGTTTGCCAGATATTATACGCCGGTGGTCGTGATCGCGGCGGTTGCTTTGGCATTTGTGCCGCCGATTGTGCTGGGCGGAGAATTTGGCGAGTGGATTCAGAGAGCTTGTATTTTCCTGGTAATTTCCTGCCCGTGTGCGTTGGTGATTTCGGTTCCGCTTAGCTTCTTTGGCGGCATTGGTGCTGCATCCCGCATCGGTGTGTTAGTCAAGGGAAGCAATTATCTGGAGGCAGTTTCGGAGCTGGATACGGTTGTATTTGATAAGACAGGCACCCTGACGAAGGGCGAGTTTAAAGTGACGGAGCTGTATCCGGCGGGAATCAGTGAGGATGAGCTTCTGGAGCTGGCGGCGTATGCCGAGAATTATTCGACGCATCCGATCGCGGAATCGATACGGGAGGCGTATCGTGAGAGAAAAGGCAGTTTGGCAGAAGCAGAAACTCAAAAGGCGAATGCGGGAACAGCAGAAATCGTTCTGGATGCTGACAATGACACAATAAAAGAGGTGCAGTCCAAAGAGGGTGTGCAGGGAGTGGTACGCAAACCCCTGATCGACTTAACCCGCATCGGTGAAACCAACGAGATTTCCGGTTATGGTATCGAGACAACGATCGACGGTCACAAAGTTCTGGCGGGTAATGGACGCCTGATGAAGAGTAAAAATATACCGTATCAGGAATGCGACGGCATCGGCACTGTGATTTATCTGGCAAAGGACGGAAAATTTGCCGGAAGTATCCTGATTGCCGATACGATCAAGCCGGAGACGGAGGATGCGATCCGTGGACTGAAGGCGGCTGGAATCCGCCGTACTGTTATGCTGACGGGCGACCGGAAAGCGGTCGGCGAGGCGGTGGCTGCGAAGGTTGGCATCGATCAGGCGTACACGGAGCTGCTTCCGGCGGATAAGGTGCAGAAGGTCGAGGAGATGCTGGCGGAGATGACCGGAAAGCGGAAGCTGGCATTTGTCGGCGACGGCATCAACGATGCACCGGTTCTCTCCCGCGCAGATGTCGGTATTGCAATGGGAAGCATGGGAAGTGACGCGGCGATCGAGGCGGCGGACATTGTCCTGATGGATGATAACCCGGCGAAGATTGCAGGTGTGGTTAAAATCGGACGCAAGACAATGGCAATCGCGCACCAGAATATCGTGTTTGCCCTGGCGGTTAAGGCGGTTGTGCTTCTGATGGGCGCGGCTGGAGTGGCTAATATGTGGGAAGCCGTGTTTGCGGACGTCGGTGTTTCCGTCATTGCAATTTTAAATGCGATGAGGGCATTAAGAACTAAATAATCGCTAATATCAAAAAGCTATGGCGGAAGGAATACTTGATGGTTCCGGAAACTGTAGCTTTTTAAACTTGCGGCTCTAAGGGATTTATATATAAAACCAATATCTGCAAGTGGTAAAAGAATAGGAATAAGAAAGAAATCAAGGCTTGGAAAAGATAAAATGCTGGGAATCATACAGGATTTCCAAAATAGTTGTAATAATCCTTAATAAAATAGTAATTGAATCTGACGGAAGAATGAAGTATGATCAAATATCATAGGATATTAGACGGAAAGGAAGGAACAGGATGAAAAAATGGATGAAAACGGCGCTTGTCCTGGCTGCAGCGGTCTGCCTGAGTGTGGCGGCTGCGTTCACAGCACTGGCGGCGCAGACGTTTCAGATAACCGCTTCGATCGGCTCCTGTCTGATTGGTTCGGGGCAGAATACAGTGGATATTTCACTTTCAAGCAACGGTGATACAACGGGGACGGACGGAAAGATTTATCTGTTTGAATTGCGGCCGTATGAGTCGGAGATTGGAAGCCGGACTGATTATGTCAGCAGCGTAGGCGCAGGGGAAACGAGGACCGTCTCGATTCCTTTAAACAAGGGAACTGCCCAGGACCGCCTTTACAGCCGGTTTGTTCCGGCAGTGTTTGACGGAACTACATTTACGGCAGTTGGCGCGGCACATTATATCACAAATCCGGAGGTGGTTGCATCCAATCAGGATGCGTTTAAGACGCCGCTGACGAAAAAGGGCTTGAATATCCAGTTAAATATGCTCAACGATGCATTTACACTGGGTGTCAAACATGTGGCGGTCAATATCGCATTTTCCCAGTTTTTAGGAAGTGGCATTGATTATGAGTACGATGGAAAAACGTATCATTTTAATAAGTCGGTGGTTGAAAATTATGACAAGGTGATCAGTACATATGTCGGAAAAGATATATCCGTGACGGCGATCGTTTTAAATGACTGGAATGACGCGCACCCGGAACTGGTTCATGCGGGAACTGCGAAATCTTCGAGCGCCAATTATTATATGTTTAACACGAAGACACAGGAAGGATTTGAGACAACGCGTGCGATCTTCGCGTTTTTGGCGGATCGTTACAGCGGCAAGAATCATAATTCAAATTATGCGAAGATTTCCAACTGGATTCTGGGCAATGAGATCAACAACCAGATTTGGAACTACATGGGACCGGCAGATTTGAATGCATATGTATCCACGTATCAGCAGGCATTCCGCACGTTCTACACGGCGATCAAGAGCACAAGCGCGAATGACCGGGTTTATTTTTCACTTGATTTCTGGTGGGGAGCTCCGTATGAGAACCTGAACGATCAGGTGCATTATACGGGCAAAGGCATTGTTGATACGTTTAACGCCCTGGCAGTAACGGAAGGCCAGATGGACTGGGGCATTGCCTACCATCCGTATCCGTACCCGATGACGGAACCGGAATTCTGGGATGATCCGGCAACGGGGCTGGTAACCGAGAGTGCAGATTCACCGATTGTCAACTTTGCAAACCTGCATGTACTGACCGATTATCTGAATCAGGATTCGATGAAGACAGCATCTGGCGAGGTGCGCCATGTCATTCTGACGGAGGAAGGATTTACTGCACAGAGTCTGACGCGCGGCGATGTGTCGGATATCCAGGCGGCGGCATTTGCATATTCTTACTATATCGTGGACAGTAACCCGTATATCGACGCGTACATTCTGAGTCGTCAGGTCGATGCGCCGTCAGAGGTAAGGGCAGGCTTAAGCTTCGGTCTGTGGTCCTGTGATATGAATCAGGGCAATGAGATTGTAGCGGTAAAGGATCGAAAGCTCTGGAGAGTTTTCCACGACATTGATCAGAAGAGATACACGCTGGAAACTTCGAATTTTGCAAAATCAATCATCGGAATTAATAAGTGGTCGGATGTGATTCCGAACTTCCGGTGGAAGTCTCTGGAACAGTAGCGGATGGTAGACAGAGACTTGTAGAATAAAAACTATAAGAAAAAAAGTATAAATAAAAAAGTGCCTTTCTTCTCGAAGAAAATTTCTTGAGAGGAAAAGCACTTTTTTTAGAAAATTGGATTTTGTCTCCGAATCCTGCCGATTTTATCAGATCTTGAGTTCTTATCAGATCTTATTGCTCTGTCTCCAGATATGCATCTTCTCAGCTTCCTTAATCAGCTGATCGCGGAACTGCGGATGTGCAACGGAGATGATAGCCTCGCATTTCTGCCAGGTTGCAAGACCCTTTAAGTTTACTTTACCGTACTCGGTTACCAGGTAGTGCAGGTTTGCACGTGTATCGGTTACGATGGAACCCTGATTTAAGGTCGGGAGAATACGGGACTGCAGCTCGCCAGCCTTGTTCTTGAAGGTGGAGGAGCAGCAGATGAAGCTCTTTCCGCCCTTGGACAGGTAAGCGCCCAGAACGAAGTCAAGCTGTCCGCCTGCACCGCTGATGTGCTTGATTCCTGCGGACTCTGCATTTACCTGACCGAAGAGGTCGAGGTCAACCGCGTTGTTGATGGACATGAAGTTGTCCAGGGCTGCGATGGTGCGGACGTCGTTGGTGTAATCAACCGGAGCACTCATGCAGGCCGGGTTGTTGTTTAAGTAGTCATACAGTTTCTTGGTACCAGCGCCGAATGCGTATACCTGACGGCCTTTGTCCAGTGCTTTGTGAGCGCCTGTGATCTTGCCGGCTGCGGCAATATCAACGAATGCGTCAACGTACATCTCGGTGTGAACACCCAGATCCTTTAAGTCAGATTTCGCAATCAGGGAACCAACTGCGTTCGGCATACCGCCGATACCTAACTGTAAGCAGGCACCATCCGGGATCTCGTCTACGATCAGTTTTGCAACTGCTTCATCGACATCAGTCGCTGCTGCGCCGCCTCCCATCTCTGCGATGGTCGGGTTGCTGCCCTCTACGATCATGTCTACGTTGGAGATATGAATGCCGTTCTCAAATCCGCCGAGGCAGACTGGCATATTTTCATTGACCTCTACGATGACAACCTTGGAAGTCTCGCAGCAGGCTGCCATATGGGAAGCATTTGGTCCGAAGTTGAAATAACCGTGCTCGTCCATCGGAGCGACCTGGAATACAGCTACATCCGGTTTGGTTGCGGACTCACGATAGTATCTCGGAAGCTCGGAATAACGGATCGGAGCATAGAAGCTGAATCCCTGTGCGATTGCCTTTCTCTCGATACCGCTCATGTGCCAGGAGTTCCAGGTCATATGAGCTGCCGGGTTTTCGATCTTGAAGATCTCCGGTACCCACATCAGGATACCGCCGCGGAAGTTTACATTCTCCAGTTCCGGAAGACGTTTTGCGATAGCAGCATCGACTGCTACCGGAGTGCCGGTGGTCCAGCCATAGTCAACCCAGTCGCCAGATTTAACGACGGAAGCAGCTTTTTCAGCGGAAACCAGCTTTTCTGCATACAGTTTCTTGTAATCCATACTTATTCACCTTGTCCTTTTTAATAATATGAAGAAGTCCGTACAAATGCGTGATTCGGACATCCCCCGTTGTTTATCAGTGTATCATCTCCACTACCCCTTGTCAACGAAAGAGGCGGAGGACAAAATAGGGGAAAATGACGACATATTCATATTTATGAATTACAGATATAAGTGTATGTAAATGGAAGAGAAATGAGTTTGTCTATTAATTCACAAACAAAATACCATGTTGGTTATAATGCCAGAGAAGATCACTTTTATTGAGAAAACGGAAGAAAAAAATTGTGCATTCCGCCTAAAGGCGATCAAAACGATGTAGAAATAAGTGGATTGTACGCGGAAAAATGAGAATCTTAAATCTTTATAAATCCATTGATAATTATTTGACAGGAGCCGCGTGGGGTGTTAAGATACAAATACACTATCATATTTATCACTATTTTACTATTTACTGCAGTTGTGTTATTTACGTGGTGGATCATTTTCAAGGAGGATTTTTTCAATGTCTAAGAAAGTCGTAATTGCAAGTGCATGCCGTACCGCAGTAGGTTCTATGGGTGGTCAGCTCAGTACTGTTCCAGCAGCTGAGATGGGTGCCGTAGTTATCAAGGAGGCTCTGAAGAGAGCAGGCGTTGCTCCGGAGCAGGTTGATCACGTATACATGGGATGTGTTATCCAGGCTGGCCTTGGTCAGAACGTAGCACGTCAGATGTCTCTGAAAGCTGGTCTTCCGGTAGAAGTTCCGGCAGTTACCCTGAACGTGGTTTGCGGTTCTGGTCTGAATGCTGTAAACGCAGCAGCAGATATGATCCTTGCAGGCGATGCTGACATCGTAGTAGCTGGTGGTGCAGAGAACATGTCCGCAGCTCCGTATGCTCTGATGAAGGCTCGTTACGGATACCGTATGAACAATGCGACCATGATCGACACCATGGTAAATGACGCTCTGTGGGATGCATTCAACGATTACCACATGGGTATCACCGCTGAGAACATCTGCGATCAGTGGGGTATCACAAGAGAAGAACTCGATGAGTTTGCAGCAGCTAGCCAGCAGAAGGCTTGCGCAGCTATCGAGGCTGGACGTTTCAAAGACGAGATCGTTCCGATCGAAGTTAAGAAGAAAAAAGAGACTGTTATCGTAGATACCGATGAGGGTCCGCGTCCGGGTTCCACTGTAGAGATTCTTGGCAAGCTTCGTCCGGCATTCAAGAAAGACGGACGTGTAACAGCTGGTAACGCTTCCTCCATCAACGATGGTGCAGCAGCTGTAGTTGTTATGAGCGAAGAGAAAGCAAAAGAACTGGGTATCAAACCGATGGCTACATGGGTAGCAGGCGCTCTGGGCGGTGTAGATCCGAGCATCATGGGTATTGGACCGGTTGCAGCTACCAAGAAAGTTCTGAAGAAGACAGGCTGGAAGGTAGAAGACTTCGACCTGATCGAGGCAAACGAGGCATTCGCAGCTCAGTCTATCGCTGTAGCTCGTGACCTTGGCTTCAACAAAGACATCCTGAACGTAAACGGCGGTGCAATCGCTATCGGACATCCGGTAGGAGCATCTGGCTGCCGTATCCTGACAACTCTGTTATACGAGATGCAGAAACGTGACGCTAAGAAGGGTCTGGCTACTCTGTGTATCGGTGGCGGCATGGGCTGCGCAACGATCGTTGAGAGAGACTAATTTCTGACGCAGAACCGGAGTCGTCGGGGCTTATCCCCGGCGCTCCGGCTGTTTCTGGTTTTACGTATTTCAATTCAAGAGCTTTTTAGGAGGAACTGGAAGTGGGATTTGTAGACTATGAGGTAGACGGACACGTCGCAGTCATAACTATTAATCGTCCGAAGGCACTGAACGCGTTAAACGAGGATGTGCTGAAGGATATTGAAGCTGCATTTGATGCAGTAGACCTTTCCGAAATTCGTGCAATTATCCTGACCGGCGCAGGAGAGAAATCTTTCGTAGCCGGTGCTGACATCGCTGCTATGAGCGTGATGACCAAGGAGCAGGGCGAGCACTTCGGTAAATTCGGCAACGATATTTTCCGCAAGATCGAAACTTTCCCGGTTCCGGTTATCGCGGCAGTAAACGGTTTCGCACTCGGCGGCGGCAACGAGCTTGCCATGAGCTGTGATATCCGTATCTGCTCGGACAATGCATTATTCGGACAGCCTGAAGTAGGTCTTGGTATCACACCAGGCTTCGGCGGTACACAGAGACTCGCACGTCTCATCGGACCGGGCAAGGCAAAAGAGATGGTATTTGCGTCCCGCAACATCAAAGCGGACGAGGCATACCGTGTCGGACTTGTAAATGCTGTTTATACACAGGAAGAGCTGATGCCGGCTGCGAAGAAGCTGGCAGGCGCTATCGCAAAGATGGCTCCGATCGCTGTCAGAAACAGCAAGAAGGCGATGAACGACGGACTTCAGACTGATATGGATCAGGCTATCGTGATCGAGGAAAAACTATTTGGTGGATGCTTCGAGACAGAAGATCAGAAGAACGGTATGCAGGCATTCCTTGAGAAACGGAAAGTGGAGCAGTTTAACAATAGATAGTTAGTTAAATTATAGTTGTATAATTTCAGGAGGATTTGTCATGAAAGTTGGTATTATTGGTGCAGGAACCATGGGTTCCGGAATCGCTCAGGCATTTGCCCAGGTAGATGGATATGAAGTATGCCTGTGTGATATTAACGAAGAGTTTGCTTCCAACGGCAAACTGAAAATTTCCAAGAACTTTGAGAAGAGAGTAGCAAAAGGAAAGATGGCAAAAGAGGATGCAGACAAGATCCTTGCCAGAATCCATACCGGCGTTAAGACTATCTGCAGTGACTGCGATCTCGTAGTTGAGGCAGCAATCGAGAACATGGAGATCAAAAAACAGACCTTCAAAGAGCTGGCCGCTATCTGCAAGGCAGACTGCGTATTCGCTACCAACACATCTTCTCTGTCCATTACTGAGATCGGTGCAGGTCTTGACCGCCCGGTTATCGGTATGCACTTCTTCAACCCGGCTCCGGTTATGAAGCTGGTTGAGGTTATCGCAGGCTTAAACACTCCGGCAGAGATTGTTGACAAAGTTAAGAAGATCTCTGAAGAGATCGGCAAGATCCCGGTACAGGTAGAAGAGGGCGCTGGTTTCGTAGTAAACCGTATCCTCATCCCGATGATCAACGAAGCTATCGGTATCTACGCTGAGGGCGAGGCTTCTGTAGAGGGTATCGATACCGCTATGAAGCTGGGTGCTAACCATCCGATGGGACCGCTTGAACTGGGCGACCTGGTAGGTCTGGACGTTGTTCTGGCTATCATGGAAGTACTTCAGTCTGAGACTGGTGACCCGAAGTACCGTCCGCAGCCGCTTCTTAGAAAGATGGTTCGCGGCGGCAAGCTTGGCCGTAAGTCTGGCGAAGGCTTCTACAAGTACAACTAATATGTATATAAGTCTGGCTTCTTGACCAGATAAAAACATAATAGAGTACCAGATTTTTAAGAACCGCAACGGGGCGGCGCTTAAAGCCGCCTCTTAAGCGTATATAAGAAAATGATGGAGGAATAGACACATGGATTTTACATTAAGTAAAGAGCATGAAATGGCGAGAAAGTTATTCCATGACTTCGCCGAGAACGAAGTAAAACCTTTGGCACAGGAAGTTGACGAGACAGAGCACTTCCCGGAGGAAACCGTTAAAAAGATGCAGAAGCTTGGCTTCATGGGCATCCCGGTTCCGAAGGAGTATGGTGGACAGGGCTGTGATCCGTTAACATACGCTATGTGCGTTGAGGAGCTTTCCAAAGTTTGTGGTACTACCGGCGTTATCGTATCTGCACACACATCTCTGTGCTGCGATCCGATCCAGACCTTCGGTACTGAAGAGCAGAAACAGAAATACCTGGTTCCGCTTGCTAAGGGCGAGAAGCTTGGTGCTTTCGGTCTTACTGAGCCGGGTGCTGGTACAGATGCTCAGGGTCAGCAGACCAAGGCTGTATTAGACGGCGACGAGTGGGTATTAAACGGCTCCAAAGTTTTCATTACTAATGGTAAAGAGGCTGACATTTACGTTATCATCGCTGTAACAGGCGTTGTTGAAGTAAAGGGCAGAAAGAAAAAAGAGATCTCTGCATTTATCGTAGAGAAAGGAACTCCGGGCTTCACCTTCGGTACCAAAGAGAAGAAGATGGGTATCCGTGGATCTGCTACATACGAGCTGATCTTCACAGATTGCCGTATCCCGAAAGAGAACCTGCTTGGCCAGAAGGGCAAAGGTTTCCACATCGCTATGCATACCCTGGATGGCGGACGTATCGGTATCGCTTCCCAGGCACTTGGTCTTGCAGAGGGCGCTCTTGAGAGAACTGTTGATTATGTAAAAGAGAGAAAACAGTTTGGTCGTGCTATCGGTCAGTTCCAGAACACTCAGTTCCAGCTGGCAGATATGGCTACCAAAGTTAAAGCAGCTCAGCTCCTTGTTTACAGAGCAGCCGTTGCTAAGAAGACACAGAAAACCTATTCTGTAGAAGCAGCTATGGCTAAACTGTATGCAGCAGAGGTTGCTATGGAAGTTACAACCAAGGCTGTACAGCTTCACGGTGGTTACGGTTACACGAGAGAGTACGACGTAGAGCGTATGATGCGTGATGCTAAGATCACTGAGATCTACGAGGGTACATCTGAGGTTCAGAGAATGGTTATCTCCGCTGATCTGTTAAAATAATTCAGTCTGCAGAGAAATCAGAACAATCTCAGTCCTAGAGAAAAAAGAAAAAAATAAGGAGTGAAAATACCGTGAAAATTGTAGTTTGTGTAAAACAGGTTCCGGATACCAAAGGCGGAGTTAAATTTAACCCGGATGGTACTCTTGACAGAAGCGCAATGCTGGCAATCATGAACCCAGATGATAAAGCAGGTCTGGAGGCAGCGCTTCGCTTAAAAGATCAGTATGGTGCAGAAGTTACCGTAGTTACTATGGGTCTTCCGAAGGCTGAAGAGGTTCTTCGCGAGGCTATGGCTATGGGCGCAGACAATGGTGTTCTTGTAACTGACCGTGTACTTGGTGGTGCAGATACCTGGGCTACTTCCCAGACAATCGCAGGCGCACTTCGCAACCTGGATTATGACTTAATCATTACTGGCCGTCAGGCTATCGATGGCGATACCGCTCAGGTAGGTCCGCAGATCTCCGAGCACCTTGGCCTTCCGGTAATCAGCTACGCTCAGAAGATTCGTGAAGTAAACGAAGCTGAGAAATACATCGTAGTTGAGCGTCAGTATGATGATAGATATCATGTAGTAAAAGCACAGCTTCCGTGTCTTTTAACCGCTCTTGCAGAGTTAAACGAGCCGCGTTATATGACTCCAGGCGGAATCTTTGATGCATATGCAAAAGAGATCACCGTTTGGGGCAGAAAAGATCTGAAAGATGTTGAGGATTCCAACCTTGGTCTGAAGGGATCACCGACACAGATCGCAAAAGCTTCCGATAAGGTAAGAAAGGGTGCTGGCGAGAAAGTAGAACTTGATCCGGCAGCTTCCGCAGATTATATCGTTGGCAAACTGGCAGAGAAACACATTATCTAATTATTTTATAGAAAAGAGTGGTGAATAAGATGAACAACTTAGAAGCATATAAGGGCGTATTTGTCTTTGCACAGCAGGTGGATAATGTTATCAGCAATATCGCTTATGAGCTGATTGGCAAAGGTAAAGAATTAGCAAAAGATTTAGGAGTAGAAGTAACCGCTGTTTTAGTTGGTTCTGACGTTAAGGGTCTTGCAGATCAGTTAGCAGAGTACGGCGCAGATAAGGTTATCGTTGTAGACGATCCGGAATTAAAAGAGTACCGTACAGAGCCGTACACACATGCAATCGCATCTGTTATCAAAGAGTTCAAACCGGAAATCTTCCTGATCGGTGCAACTGCAATCGGTCGTGACCTTGGTCCGCGTGTTTGCGCTAGAATCCATACAGGTCTGACTGCAGACTGTACAAAACTTGATATCGGCGATTTCCCGATGAATCCGGTTCCGGGTAGAGAGACAAAGCACAATCAGCTGCTTATGACTCGTCCGGCATTCGGCGGCAACACCATCGCTACCATCGCTTGCCCGGATTTCCGTCCGCAGATGGCAACCGTTCGTCCGGGTGTTATGCAGAAGGCTCCGAAGGAAGCTGGCAAAAAAGCTGTTGTTACTGAGTTCAATCCGGGATTCACAAAGAACAACAAATATGTTGATATTCTGGAAGTTGTTAAGGCTGTATCCAACACCGTTGATATCATGGATGCTAAGATCCTTGTATCCGGTGGCCGTGGCGTAGGCAGCCCGGAGAACTTCAAGATTCTGGATGATCTGGCAGAGGCTATCGGCGGTACCGTAAGCTGCTCTCGTGCAGTTGTAGATGCTGGCTGGAAACCGAAGGATCTTCAGGTAGGTCAGACAGGTAAGACTGTTCGTCCGAACGTATACTTCGCAATCGGTATCTCCGGTGCTATTCAGCATCTGGCAGGTATGGAAGAGTCTGACATCATCGTTGCTATCAACAAAGATGAGTCTGCTCCGATCTTCGATGTTGCTGACTACGGTGTAGTAGGTGACTTAAACAAGATCGTTCCGATGCTGACTGAGAAGATCAAAGAAGCAAAAGCAGCAGCTAAGAACAACTAATTAAAACAGGAAGAGAAATCTTCTTACCATATAGCAGTAGAGTTTTGTATGTTTTTCTCTGATAAATATATGAGACAGCGGCGGCTGGATGGATTTACTCCACCCAGTACTCCGCAGTCCCGTGCCAGCGAGTAAAGAGAACCCTGTTTCCGAGGTGATGAACCTGGGAGGCAGGGTTTTTTTGTTTCATAGGAAATTGCGTCCTATGAAACAAAAAACGCTCCGCGAGGATGCGCACTCGCGCGAAGCAGAAATATGTCGCAAGCGACCGCGCTCGGCGCGAGAATGTGCCAAGGCACATTCTTTATTCTGGTCAAAAACACTTGACAGATTAAGGGGGATTACCCGTATAATAGAGTGTCTGGAATATAGATATGATTTATCTGCTATATAAGAAAATACAGGTTACTGGGCACGTATGTGTGAACAGTAACAAATACAGGATGGTATGATTTATGTTATTTAGTTCCCTTGTGTTCCTATGGTATTTTTTGCCAGCGGTATTTTTGCTTTATTTTATAACGAAAAATCTGCATATCCGTAATGGCGTCCTTCTGGCTGCCAGCCTCTTTTTTTATGCGTGGGGCGAGCCGAAGTATGTGATTCTGATGCTTGTTTCGATCGGGCTGAATTATTTCTTTGGATTGTGGATTGGGAGGATGCAGAGTAAACACAGAATGCGCCTTGCTGTTACAACCTGCGTGTTTTTAAACCTCCTTCTGCTGGGCTATTTCAAATATTTTAACTTCGCAGTCGAGATTGCAAATTCTCTGTTAAGCCGCTTTGCGGGCGGCGCACATACCCTTTCTTTCCGCGAGATTGCTCTTCCGGTCGGAATATCCTTCTACACGTTTCAGGCGCTTTCCTACGTGGTGGATGTGTACCGGGGGACGATTCAGGCGCAGAAAAATATCTTTCATCTGGCGCTCTATATTTCTTTCTTTCCGCAGCTCATCGCGGGACCGATCGTCAAGTATCACGATGTCTGCGAACAGATTGGAAACCGGCAGTGTACGGCGGAGGGGATGGCGTATGGAATCAAGCGCTTTTCCTACGGACTGGCGAAAAAAATGTTGTTTGCTAATACCTTTGCGGCGACGGTGGACTGGATGATGGAGAAACCGCTGGCACAGCTGGGAACGGTCAATGCGTGGATGTTGGCGGTTTTGTACACACTTCAGATTTATTTCGATTTTTCGGGATATTCGGATATGGCGATCGGATTGGGAAAAATGTTTGGATTTGATTTTATGGAGAACTTCAATTATCCGTATATCTCTACCTCGATCCGCGAGTTCTGGAGACGCTGGCATATTTCACTCTCGACCTGGTTTAGGGAATATCTTTATATCCCGCTGGGCGGCAACCGGAAAGGGCAGGTGCGGACGTATATTAATCTGCTGATTGTCTTTTTTGCGACCGGGCTCTGGCACGGCGCTGGGGCAACCTTTATCATCTGGGGATTGTACCATGGGCTGTTTTTGGTGGTGGAACGCATGGGACTTGGGAAGCTATTGGAGAAGAACTGCTTCCGGGGACTGAATCACATCTATACGGCGTTGGTTGTAGTGGTTGGCTGGGTGTTCTTCCGCGCTGATACGCTGGCGGATGCGAAGGTGATCCTGCATCAGATGTTTACCTGGGAGAATGGCATCTATCCGGCGTCGCTGTTCGTGAATCGGAAGGTGATTTTTCTTGCGGTGCTGGGCGTGCTGCTTTCGGGCATCGTGCAGAGTATATGCCCGAAGCTGCGGGAGCATTTGTATGAGAAAGAGGTGACAAAGACAGTGGATATTGTGATTATGGCTGTGCTGCTGTTTTTGTGTACCATGTATCTCGTCAGCAGCACGTATAATCCGTTTATTTATTTCAGGTTTTAGATCCAGCCGCCGTCCAGTTGAATTATCTGTCCCGTTAAATAGGAGTCCTCGCTCCCCAGCTGGTATGCCAGTTTTCCGACTTCCTCGGCACGCCCCATACGTCCGGCTGGAATTTCTTCCAGCAGGGCATTCCGTTCTTCTTCATCGAGAAACTGGTTCATTTCGGTGTCAATAGCGCCGCAGGCGATCGCGTTGACCTGGATGCTGCTCGGCGCAAGTTCCTTCGCGAGGGCGCGCGTCATGGCGTTGATGCCGCCTTTGGTGGCAGAATAGGCGACTTCGCAGGAAGCGCCGCAGACGCCCCAGACGGAGGAAATATTGAGAATGCGTCCCGATTTGCGTGACACCATCATCGGAACGGCGAGGCGGCAGCAGTTGAAGACGGAGGTCAGGTTGGTATTGAGAATGTGGTTCCACTCGTCCGGCGTCATATCCTGGAACAGACCGATGTAGGAAATCCCTGCATTGTTGACGAGGACATCCAGGGAACCGAAGCGCTCCCGGATCGCGTCAAACAGGCGGGAACAGCTCTCAAAATCGCCCGCATCGCCCATCCACGCAAGGCAGGAAACGCCCAGCGCTTCGATTTCGCGCTGGGTCTTTTTTAATTCTTCTTCCCGCCTCAGGCAGGTAATCACGACATCCCAGCCATTCCTGGCGTAGGTTAATGCAATCGCTTTCCCGATTCCGCGGGAAGCGCCGGTTACGAGGATAGTTTTATGATTCATGGCAGTAAACTCCTTATATGCGTATATTTGATTGAATTATAGCATGTATTTAAAATTCATGAAATAGTTTCATTTTTCCGCCTGTCATAAAATCGTAAGAAATTTTCATCCATTTTTTGCTGTTCTGAGTGTTTTACAGCATTGTATGAAAGTGCCAAAATGTGTTATACTAAAACCAAATGGATCTGACACAGCGATAGAGCGGATCAATTACCGAACAGATTCGGAAGAAAGGGACTGTATACCATGTATGATATAATAATCATTGGTTCCGGACCAGCTGGCTTGAGTGCGGCGATTTATGCACAGCGGGCATGTCTGGACACGATTGTGATAGAGAAGAATGGAATCAGCGGCGGACAGGTGCTGAATACCTGGGAGGTGGACAATTATCCGGGATTTCCGGGTGTGACCGGCTTTGAGCTTTCCAGACAGTTCCGGGAGCATGCAAACAAGCTGGGAGCAAGAGTTGTACAGGATGAGGTCGTGCAGGTCGAGCTTTCAGGAAATGTGAAGAAAGTAGTCTGCGAGGAAGAGACGTATGAGGCACGCTGTGTGATTCTGGCATCCGGAGCACATCACAGGACGTTGGAGGTGCCGGGAGAAGAGGAACTTCGCGGGGCAGGCGTTTCATACTGCGCGACCTGCGACGGGGCATTTTTCCGGGGAAGGACGGTTGCCGTTGTGGGCGGCGGCGACGCGGCGCTGGAAGATGCAATTTTTCTTGCACGGATGTGTGAAAAAGTATATATCGTCCATCGCAGAGACAAGCTTCGCGGGGCAAAACGGCTGCAGGAGCGCTTACAGGCGCTTGAAAATATTGAATTTGTCTGGAACAGCGAGACGGTTGCGATTGAAGGGAACGCTCAGGTGGAGGCGTTGCGGCTGAGACAGACCAAAACCGGAGAAGAGAAGCGGCTGGACGTGGATGGTGTCTTTATTGCGGTCGGAATCGCACCGGAGAGTGAGCTGTATGCGGGTCAGTTAGAGCTTGATGAGCAGGGCTATATCCGGGCGGATGAGAGCGGTCAGACGAGCGTTCCGGGCGTATTTGCAGCCGGAGATGTCCGGACCAAGGCGCTGCGCCAGATTCTGACAGCGGCATCGGACGGTGCAAACTGCGTGGCATCTGCAGAGCGATATCTTCAGGCATAACTCATTTTTAACATAGAAGAAAACAGAGTAACTGTTTAGTAGGTCTGCGCATTTACTGCGCTGACCGTACGAAAACATGGGTCAGCAGGCAAAAATCCCATTGCCGTAGGCAATTTTTAATGGATTTTTGCGCGTGACTGTGAAGGTACTGAACAGTTACAGTTTGAGATAAAACGACGGAACAGAACGGACAGAAGAGTAGGAGGTTCTTATGAGAAAAACGCTGAAATTTCTGATAGCATCAGGAGCGTGCCTTGTGATGGTAGGGACGGGACAGATGAGCGCCCAGGCGGCGATGAATCTGGAGACGGATGCCCCGGTCGCTGGTGCGTCAGTGGCGATCAATAATTACTATGCGAGCAGCTTGAACCCGGAAAAAGAGCTGGCGGAGGCATTTGTTTCTAAAGAAGTTCTGGCAGTGGCGGGAGCCGGTCAGACGGGCGTGGCAGGCGGCGCGCAGACAGCCAAACCGGCACAGGTGGCAGCAGAGACGAAAGCCCAGCCAAAGGAGACAACTGGCGAGACTGAGGCGGTTGTCCGCGCGATGTCCAAGTCGATCTACGATAATATCGCGATTTCCCGTGTGACCAATTATGTCAATGTTCGCGCACAGGCGAGCACAGGCAGCGAGGTAGTCGGAAAGATTTACAATAACTGTGCGGCGACAATTCTGGATACGGTGGACGGCGAGGGCGGCAAATGGTACCATATCCAGTCGGGTTCCGTGACCGGTTATATTAAAGCACAGTATTTTGTGACCGGCGAGGAGGCGTCCAAGATTGCCAGGGAAGTCGGCACAACCTACGCGAAGGTTACAAATACCTCTACGCTTCGCCTGAGAGAGACGCCGAGCTTAGAGGGCAAGACGCTGGATCTTCTTTCTGCCGATGCAGAGTATGAGGTGATCGGAGAAGAGGGCGATTTTGCCAAGATTTCCGTCGATAATGATCTGGTCGGATATGTGTATAAAGATTATATTACGACACAGGTAGACTTTAAGCAGGCAGTTTCCGTAGCTGAGGAACAGCAGCAGAAAGCGGAAGAAGAAAAACTGAAACAGGAAGCGAATGCGGCGATCGAGAACCTGGAACAGGTAAAGAAGAAAGCCGAGGAAGAGTCGAGGGCAGCGGAAACCACGGCAGCGGCGAAGGAAACCACGGCAGCTGCCAAAGAGACGACCAAAGCATCGGAGACTTCCTACAGCGGAACAATAGAGGCGAATCCGAGCGAAAGCAAGGCAGCTGAGACGAAAGCGGCAGCCAAGGAGACGACAAAGGCAGCTGAGACGAAAGCGCCGACTACCGCGGCAGCGACGAAAGCGACCACTGCAAGCGGCGTTGGACCGGGCGGTGGACCAGGCACAGGCGGTACGTCCTCTTCTGGAAATGAAGTAACAAATGCTACCCGTTCTGCGGTTGTGGCATATGCAAAGCAGTTCCTTGGAAATCCGTATGTATACGGCGGAACCAGTCTGACAAACGGCGCGGACTGTTCCGGATTTACAATGAGTGTATTTGCACATTTCGGTATTTCAACCGGACGAAGCTCGAGAGATCAGGCGGCAAAGGGCAAGGAGGTTGCGGTCAGCGCAGTACAGCCGGGCGATCTGCTTTTTTATGCGAGCGGCAATTATATCAATCACGTAGCACTTTACATAGGCAATGGACAGGTTATCCACGCAAGTACGGCAAAGAGCGGCATCAAGATTTCGCCGTCCAACTACCGAACACCGTGTAAGGCAGTTTCATTCTTAAATTAGTAAACGCAGATAAAGGAGTATATCGGTTCTTACGGAGCGATTTCATATCCGTAGGGCGCGGTGGGAATACCGCAAAATTACGTTGCCAGCGGGGCAGAAGATTTCTGATCGGTGAGACAAGCAATTTTGCGGTATTTTTTCATTTTCATAGGAAAATGTGTGCACTCGCGCGAAGCAGAAACATGTCGCAAGCGACCGCGCTCGGCGCAAGAATGTGCCAAGGCACATTCTTTTTCATAAAAAAGGAGAAAAATCATGGCAGAATTAAGAGAACTTTCTGTAAACCAGTTTGTAGAAGAAACTGCTTCGAAGGCGTCTGTACCGGGCGGCGGAAGCGTGTCGGCGATGGTGGGGGCGCTGGGTGCGGCATTGATGGAAATGGTGGCAAATCTGACGATCGGAAAGGAAAAATATGCCGGGGTGCAGGCGGAAATGCAGGCGCTGGCAGCTGAGGGCGCTGCGCTGCATGAGGAGCTGCTGGCAGGGATCAAAAAGGACAGCGAATCGTTCAATGGATATATGAGAGCGCTGAAGCTTCCGAAGGAGACGGAGGAGGAGAAAAAAATCCGCACTGCCGCCCTGCAGCAGGGGTTAAAAGAGGCGACCGAAGCGCCGCTTGCGATTGCGGAGTCAGCGGCAAAGATTTTTCCGATGGCGGAAGCGGTCGTAAAGAGGGGCAATAAAGGTGCCGTTTCCGACGGTCTGATTGCGGCGATGTTAGCCCGGACAGCGGTTGTGGGTGCGCTCTTTAATGTGAAGATCAATCTGGCATCGATCAAGGACGAAAGTTATGTATCCGAACTTGAGAAAAGAGTAGAAAAACTGGAATCGGATGCAATTTTTTGTGAAAAATCAATTTTGTGTCTTTCCAAATTGTCAGACACAGTATATAATAGATAACATTCACAGCCTTTCCGGGAAATTCACAGGGGGGGGGATCTTCTTTACAGAAGATAAAGCAGATAACATTCACTGTGTGAAAACTTCCGGAACAGGCAAAACCGCAAAAACAGGGAGGTACAGGAGTAATGATGACAGATATTGAGATTGCACAGGCAGCGAATCCACTGAAAATCGGTGAGATTGCACAGGCGGCAGGCGTAGACGAGAAGTATCTGGAGCAGTATGGAAATTATAAGGCAAAGGTTGACTACAATCTTCTGAAAGAGACCGAGGGCAAGGATGGAAAACTGATTCTGGTGACCGCGATCAACCCGACTCCAGCCGGAGAAGGAAAGACCACGACCACGGTCGGTCTGGCAGACGGATTGAAACGTCTTGGCAAAAAGGTAACCGTAGCGCTTCGTGAGCCGTCGTTGGGACCGGTCTTTGGTGTCAAAGGTGGTGCAGCTGGCGGCGGATATGCACAGGTCATTCCAATGGAGGATATCAACCTCCATTTTACCGGTGATTTCCACGCGATCGGCGCAGCAAACAACCTGCTGGCAGCGATGCTGGACAATCATATCTATCAGGGCAATGCACTCCGCATCGATCCGAAGCGCATTACCTGGAAGCGTGTTGTCGATATGAATGACCGTCAGCTTCGCAACATCGTAGATGGTCTGGGACGCCGCGTGGATGGCGTGACCCGTGAGGACGGATATGACATCACGGTTGCCAGCGAGATCATGGCAGTTCTGTGCCTGGCACGCAATATTACGGATCTGAAAGAACGCCTTTCCAAGATTATTGTAGGTTATACCTATGACGAGGAACCGGTCACTGCCGGTGATCTGAAAGCAGCGGGCGCGATGACGGCTCTTTTAAAGGATGCCCTGAAACCAAACCTGGTACAGACCTTAGAGCATACACCGGCATTTATCCACGGCGGTCCGTTCGCGAACATCGCGCATGGATGTAACTCCGTCATTGCGACAAAGATGGCATTAAAGCTGGGTGATTACACGATCACAGAGGCTGGCTTCGGCGCTGACCTGGGTGCGGAGAAATTCCTGGATATCAAGTGCCGGATGGCAGAGCTGAAACCGTCGGCGGTCGTTGTAGTAGCGACGGTACGTGCCCTGAAGCATCACGGCGGCGTGGCGAAGGCTGACTTAAACGCAGAGAATCTGGAAGCACTGGAGAAGGGACTTCCGAACCTGATGCAGCATGTAGAAAATATTACCAAGGTATATGGACTTCCGTGTGTCGTAGCGATCAACCGCTTCCCAATGGATACCGAGGCAGAATTAAAGCTGATCGAGGACAAGTGCCATGAGGTCGGTGTCAATGTAGCTCTGTCCGAGGTATGGGCGAAAGGCGGAGAAGGCGGCGAGGAGCTGGCAAAAGAAGTCATCCGCCTGTGCGAGACTGAGAGCGAGTTCCACTACTGCTACGAGACCGATACAACGATCGAGGAGAAACTGGATGCGATCGTGAAGAAGATCTACCACGGCGATGGCGTTGTACTCACGGATGCAGCAAAGAAGCAGGCAAAACGACTGACTGAGCTTGGATTTGGTAACTATCCGATCTGTATGGCGAAGACGCAGTATAGCTTTTCGGACAATGCGAAGCTGCTTGGCGCACCGAAGAACTTTACGGTAACTGTCCGCAACCTGAAAGTATCCGCGGGTGCAGGCTTCATCGTAGCGCTGACCGGCGACATCATGACGATGCCAGGACTTCCGAAGGTGCCGGCGGCAGAGAAGATCGATGTCGATGAGAATGGACGGATCACGGGTCTGTTCTAAGAAAAGAAATAGGATATGAATGGAACTTAACACAACGCAAAAAGGGGAACTGCCACATGGCAGCTCCCCTTTTTGCTAGGAAACTTGTCTACTTATAGTACGAAGCGATGAATTAAAATTCTGGTTCGATCAATCCGTAGGTGTTGCCTTTACGTTTGTAAACAACATTGACCTGCTCGGTCTCGGAATTCAGGAATACATAGAAACTATGTCCTAAGAGTTCCATCTGTACACAAGCCTCTTCCGGATCCATCGGCTTCATAGCGAATTTCTTTACTTTGACGATATCTACTTCGTCGTTGGAATCATATTCTTCGTTTATGAAGAGGTCAGAGAATGCAACGGCTGCCTGTTTCTTGTCTACGATTTTATTCTTATATTTTTTGAGCTGACGCTCGATGATTTCTTCTACCAAATCAATCGATACATACATATCGTTGCTTTCCTGTTCTGCACGGATGATGGTGCCTTTGACAGGGATGGTAACCTCGATCTTCTGACGATCTTTCTCAACCGTAAGTGTGATATTCACTTCCGTGTCCTGATTGAAGTATCGCTCTAACTTTCCGATCTTCTCCTCTACAGCTGCTTTTAACCCCGGGGTAACATTGATATTTCTTCCAGTAATCTTATAACGCATAATCATCGCTCCTTTTTATTGGGATGGCTATAGTATACCACTTTTGGATGTTAAATTCAACCTTTTTCGCAAAATTGTCAACACAATTAATTGAAAAACAGGTCGAAATACTGTGTCGTTTGATTTTTCATGAATTGCTGTTGTTTTATAAGGGATTTGCGCGCGGTTTGTGCGGCGGACAATGAAATATGAAAAAAGAGTCTTGCAGGATAGGGCAGAATGGGTGTGTTTTTGCAACAGAAAAAGGTCGAAAAAGCTAGAAAAAACGGGGGTTTGGAGGCAATGCAAGGGTTCTTCATTTGTCAATAGATCTGCTTGTATTTTTGGAAGAAATATGCAAGTTTATGAGATCTGAACAAAAAAGAAATCAAAATGCGCCGGGGAAAATGGGGGCTTCGTGAACAGACGGAAATTGTGGATAATGTGGATAAGTCGGTGCAAAACTCCATTTTCCCTAAAAAAGGGAAAAAATGGGTGTGCAAAACTTATCCACAAAACTGGGGACAAAATGTGGATAATGTGGACAACAAGAAAGTCGAACATATATTTTGTGCAACTTGTCTGGTTTACCATAAAGTTGGCGGGCTGGCAGAAGAAAAAACGTTTTACCTGGATAGGCAGGGAGGCGGCGTTTTACAGCAGGTTCCTTTGTTCGTGTATGGAGGGTCTTGTTTTATGGCTGGGATTTTCCGGGTACGGCAGGTTCGGCTTATCTTAGCCGGGCGCGTGCGCAGAATAAATGTAAAAAAATCATGAAATCATTGAATAAAATCCCTGTTAGTGTTAGAATAAATAAGATTGTATAACTATACCTATATGATCTTTTCGATCTAAAACACATCATACATTGAGCTATAAAAACGAAAAAAGAACGAGAAAGCAAGAAATAGGAGAGAAAAGCATGAATCTGATAGAGAAAGTGTTTGGTACCCACAGCGAACGCGAGCTGAAGCTGATCCGCCCGATTGTGGATAAGATTTTAGGTATGCGCGAGCAGATGGTTGCCTTATCGGATGACGAACTGCGCGACAATACGCGCAAGTTCAAAGAGCGCCTTGCAAACGGCGAGACGCTGGACGACCTCCTGCCGGAGGCATTTGCAACCGTGCGTGAGGCGGCGAGACGGGTATTAAATATGGAGCATTACCCGGTTCAGCTGATCGGTGGTATCGTCCTGCATCAGGGACGTATCGCAGAGATGCGTACTGGTGAAGGTAAAACCCTGGTTTCCACCGCACCGGCGTACTTAAATGCGCTGGCTGGAAAGGGCGTATTTATCGTTACCGTCAATGACTACCTGGCAAAACGAGATGCAGAGTGGATGGGCGAGGTTCACAGATTCCTCGGTCTGACTGTCGGCGTGGTTTTAAATTCAATGAATTCCGACGAGCGCCGGGAAGCTTACAACTGTGATATTACCTACGTTACCAACAATGAGCTTGGTTTCGATTACCTGCGTGACAACATGGCGATCTACAAAGAGCAGATGGTTATGCGGAATCTGGACTATGCGATCATCGATGAGGTCGATTCCGTCCTGATCGATGAGGCGAGAACCCCGCTTATCATTTCCGGACAGAGCGGCAAGTCCACGAAGCTCTATGAGGTGTGCGATATTCTGGCACGTCAGTTGGAAAAGGGCGAGGAATCAGCAGAATTTTCCAAGATGGCAGCCATCATGGGCGAGGAGATCGAGGAGACTGGCGATTTCGTAGTCAATGAGAAAGATAAAGTAGTCAACCTGACCGAGGCTGGTGTGAAGAAGGTTGAAGATTTCTTCCACATCGAGAACCTGGCGGATCCGGAGAACCTGGAGATCCAGCACAACATCATCCTGGCACTGCGTGCCAACTACCTGATGTTCCGCGATAAGGACTACGTGGTAAAAGATGACGAGGTTCTGATCGTCGATGAGTTTACCGGACGTATCATGCCGGGACGCCGTTATTCCGATGGTCTCCATCAGGCGATTGAGGCGAAGGAGCACGTACATGTGCGCCGTGAGAGCCGCACGCTGGCAACCATTACCTTCCAGAACTTCTTCAACAAGTTCAACAAGAAGGCTGGTATGACCGGTACGGCACAGACCGAGGAGAAGGAGTTCCGTAACATTTACCAGATGGACGTTATCTCCATCCCGACGAACCGCCCGGTACAGCGTATTGATTACGAGGATGCGGTTTATAAGACGAAAAAAGAGAAATTCCATGCGGTTGTCGAGGAAGTGGCAGCAGCCCATGAAAAGGGACAGCCGGTTCTGGTTGGTACCATTACGATCGAGACTTCCGAGCTTTTGAGCAAGATGCTGACAAGACGCGGCATTCCGCATAAGGTATTAAATGCAAAGTTCCATGAGCTGGAGGCTGAGATCGTAGCAGATGCAGGTATCCACGGTGCCGTTACGATCGCGACTAATATGGCAGGTCGTGGTACGGATATTAAGCTGGATGAGATTTCCAGAGAACTGGGAGGCTTAAAGATTATCGGTACAGAGCGTCATGAGTCCAGACGTATTGATAACCAGCTGCGCGGTCGTGCCGGACGTCAGGGCGATCCGGGTGAATCACGTTTCTACCTGTCCCTGGAGGATGACCTGATGCGTCTCTTTGGTTCAGAGCGTCTGATGAATATGTTCAACGCGATGGGCGTACCGGAGAATGAGCAGATCGAGCACAAGATGCTTTCCAAGGCGATTGAGAAAGCACAGATGAAGATTGAGACCAACAACTACGGTATCCGCGAGAACCTGTTAAAATACGACGAGGTTATGAACGAGCAGCGTGAGGCAATCTACGCAGAGCGCCGCCGTGTACTGGATGGCGAGAATATGCGTTCCGTTATCATGAAGATGATCACGGATATCGTAGAAAACGCCGTAGATATGTCCATCTCTGATGAGCAGGAACCGGCTGAGTGGGATCTGTCCGAGTTAAATTCCCTGCTGCTTCCGGTTATCCCGTTAGAGCCGATTCAGCTGACGGAAGACCAGCAGCATATGAAGAAAAATGAGCTGAAACATATGCTCAAAGAGGCGGCAACGAAGCTTTATGAGACACGCGAGGCAGAGTTTACAAGCGCGGAACAGGTACGCGAGATGGAGCGCGTGATCCTTCTGAAAGTGGTTGATGCAAAGTGGATGGCTCATATCGACGATATGGATCAGCTGCGCGAAGGCATCGGTCTGCAGGCATATGGTCAGAGAGACCCGCTGGTTGAGTATAAGATGAGCGGCTATGAGATGTTCGACAGCATGACGGCAGCGATCCGTGAGGATACCGTCCGTATTCTGTTCCACATCCGTGCAGAGCAGAAGGTCGAGCGTGAACCGGCTGCCAAGGTAACGGGAACCAACCGTGACGACAGCACCGTGCAGGCACCGAAGAAGCGTGAGGAGAAGAAGATTTACCCGAACGATCCGTGCCCATGCGGTTCCGGCAAGAAGTACAAACAGTGCTGTGGACGGAAGCTGTACGCGAAGAATTAATAGATGAAAGAAGGCAGGCTGCCGTGATTTTGCAGCAGTCTGTGCAGAAAATTCCCGAAACTATGGCGAAATACCTGGTTCCGGGAATTTTTCCAAATATAAAAAAGAGTTACGGTCTATATGTGTGTGATCCGTAACAAAATATAACTGAAAGAATGCTGAACCGTTGAGGAAAATGGCAGCAGATAGATGAGAATGGAGAAGGTGAGAGCATGGTTGAATTAGATCAGTTTAAGTATACATTATCAACCTACGATGAGACGCTGAAAGAGGTCAAGGATTCCCTGGATCTGGAAAATAAGGAGCGCCGCATCACGGAGCTTGACAAATCAATGGAAGAACCGGGCTTCTGGGATGATCCGGAGCGCTCGACCAAGACGGTCCGTGAGGCGAAAAATCTCAAAGATACCGTGGATGGCTACAAGCACCTTGAACAGCAGTATGAGGATATCCAGGTCATGATCGAGATGGGCTATGAGGAAAATGACCCGGCGATGATTCCGGAGATTCAGGAGATGTTAGATGAGTTCGTCAAAGAGCTGGAAGAACTCCGCACAAAGACACTCCTGTCCGGCGAGTACGACGGCTGCAACGCGATCCTCAAGCTGAACGCGGGCGCGGGTGGTACCGAGGCGATGGACTGGTGCAGTATGCTGTATCGTATGTACCAGCGCTGGGCGGACAAAAAGGGCTTTACGACCGAGGTGCTTGATTTCCTGGATGGCGACGAGGCGGGACTTAAGTCCATCACACTGCAGGTCAACGGCGAAAATGCCTATGGCTACCTGAAATCGGAGAAAGGCGTCCATCGTCTGGTCCGTATTTCCCCGTTCAACGCGGCTGGCAAGCGTCAGACCTCGTTCGTCTCCTGTGATGTCATGCCGGATATTGAAGAAGATCTGGATGTGGAGATTAATCCGGACGATCTGCGGATCGATACCTATCGCTCGAGTGGTGCCGGTGGACAGCATATCAACAAGACGTCCTCCGCGATCCGTATCACGCATCTGCCGACTGGTATCGTCGTACAGTGCCAGAATGAGCGTTCCCAGTTCCAGAACAAGGACAAGGCGATGCAGATGTTAAAGGCAAAGCTGTACCTGCTCAAACAACAGGAGAATGCCGAGAAGTTGTCCGACATCCGCGGCGATGTCAAGGACATCAACTTCGGAAACCAGATCCGTTCCTACGTTATGCAGCCGTACACGCTCGTCAAGGATCACCGGACGAACGCTGAAAATGGCAATGTGAACGCGGTGATGGATGGAGATATTGATCTGTTTATCAGTGCGTATTTAAAGTGGATCAGCCTGAAAAACCAGAAGACAGAAGAGGCGTAAAAGAAGATAAATCAGCCTGGATTGGCGGCACAAAAGTTTGACAGAGAAGAAAACACTCTGTCGAGTGCCGTCAGTTCAGGCTGTTTTTTTACAGATACAATTCGATTATTATGAAAAAAATAGATTGCAGAGTGTCAATAAATGTGATAATATCTTCCTGGTAAACACAAATGTATTTCTGGTGCGTACATAAGCGGAGATGGAATGGAAGAAAAGACAAAGTATTATCTGTTAAAGCAGAAAGCAGTGCCGGAAGTCCTTTTGAAGGTGGCGGAAGCGAAGAAGCTCATTGCGTCGGAAAAGGCGATGACGATTCAGGAGGCGACCGACCAGCTTGGGATCAGCCGGAGTTCCTTTTATAAGTATAAGGACGATATTTTTCCATTTTACGACAACGCCAAGGGCAAAACGATTACCATGGTGCTGCAGATGGATGATGAACAGGGACTTTTATCGGATCTTCTTCATATCGTAGCGATTTACAAGGCGAATATTCTGACGATTCATCAGAGTATTCCGGTCAACAATGTGGCGACGCTGACACTCAGCGTGGAAGTCCGCCCGGATACCGGAAATATATCGCATATGGTCGAAGAGATGGAAGAAAATTCGGGAGTACACAACGTAAAAATTATAGCCAGGGAGTAAAGATTATGATTCAGGTAGCAGTGATGGGCTATGGAACAATTGGTTCCGGAGTCGTAGAAGTATTAGAAATCAACAAAGACAAAATCACAGAAAAAACCGGCAAAGAGATTGCAGTAAAATATATTCTGGATCTGCGTGAATTTCCGGGTGATCCGCACGAAGCGCAGATTGTTCATGATTTTGAGATCATTGAAAAAGACGAAGAAGTAGAGATTGTTGTGGAGGCGATGGGCGGCGTCAATCCGGCATACAAGTTTGCAAAAGCGTGCCTGTTAGCCGGTAAGCACGTTGTGACTTCCAACAAGGCACTTGTAGCGGCACACGGCACCGAGCTTCTGGCGATTGCACGCGAGAAGAACTTAAACTTCCTCTTCGAAGCCAGCGTAGGCGGCGGCATCCCGCTTCTGCGTCCGCTGACCCAGTCTCTTGCAGGCGAGAAGATCGAGGAAATCAGCGGTATCTTAAACGGTACAACCAACTACATCCTTACCAAGATGGCAAGAGAAGGTCAGACCTTTGAGGAAGCCTTGAAGAAAGCGCAGGAACTCGGATATGCAGAGCGCAACCCGGAGGCAGACGTAGAAGGCTACGATACCTGCCGCAAGATCACGATTCTTACCTCACTGGCAACTGGAAAAGAAGTAAATTACGAAGATGTGCCGACCGAGGGCATCACAAAGATTACCGATACCGATTTCAAATATGCGGCAAAGCTGGGAACCTCGATTAAACTGTTTGGAACCAGCCGCATGGAAGGCAATAAAGTCAGCGTCTATGTATGCCCGATGATGATCGGACCGGATCATCCGCTCTTTGCAGTCAATGACGTATACAATGCAGTCATGGTTCGCGGCAATACACTTGGAACCGTCATGTTCTACGGCAGCGGCGCCGGAAAACTCCCGACCGCCAGCGCAGTCGTCAGCGACATCGTAGAGATCGCCGGACACATGGAAGACAACATCCCGATCGGCTGGACCGACGAAAAACAGCCAGTTGCACCGATGGGCGAAGTAACCTTCAGCTACTTCCTCCGACTGGCAGGCAAATCAGCCGACAAACTTGCCGATGTGCGTGCAGCCTTCGGTGAGGCAGAAACCATTGAACTCCCGGAGATGGACGAATTTGCGGTCGTAACCGGAGAAATGACCGAAGCACGCTTCCGGAAACTGGCAGCGGCATTCGAGGAAGATATCCGCCAGACGATTCGCTATACAAAATAGGATATAAAGTAAAAAGCACGCCAAAGTCATTCATGACGCGGTGTGCTTTTTAACGCAAGAAATACACAGAAAAAGGTCCCCTTGCCAATCATTTTATTGTAACGGACCAATCAAACTTTCATACAACTCCATTGCCTGATCAAAAAACGGCGCATATTGCGGATCCGTAATCATATGGTACACCTGGATCAGGCAGAAAAACTCAACTACTCCAAAGATGGTAGACATAACTCCCAGTATCAGCCCGACCACTGCGCTGCCGCGCCGCGGCTGTCCTTCCTCCTTGGAGAGGACAAACAGTACATTCGCCGACATTCCGAGCAGAATCGCGGCGGAAAAGCTCAAAAACAAGGAGAAAAATGCGAAGATGCCGCACATCATTGACATCGTAGCATAGCGGCGCGAACGATTGCGCCGGGTTTCATTTGTATCTGAATGTTCCTTCGGAGAAGGTGTTTCATCGTAATAACTCATCGTATATCTAATCCTTTCATAACTGTGAAAAAAGAAAACAGCTACATCCTTTTCTGAAAATTAGAGACAGCCGCTGAATAGGGCAAAACAAAATCTATGCCCATCTGGCGGATTGAATCCGATAAAAGTGTATCATGAATAAAGCCGCTTGTCCAGTTAGGCATTGACTTGCGAAATATGCGCTGGAATGGTATGATTAAACAGCGTATTGATATTGAAGGAGAGTTTTTGCATGGATATTATACAGGCATTGAAAGAAGAGCTTCAGATAGGGAGAAATCAGGTCGAAGCGGCGGTAAAGCTGATCGATGAGGGAAACACGATCCCGTTCATCGCGCGCTACCGCAAGGAGGCGACCGGTTCCCTGAATGATGAGGTGCTGCGCCAGCTAGATGAGCGTCTGCGCTATCTTCGGAATCTGGAGGATAAAAAGGAGCAGGTGATCGGTGCGATCCGCGCTCAGGAGAAGCTGACTCCGGCGCTGGAGAAACAGATCCGCGATGCGGCGACGCTGGTTGCGGTGGAAGATCTTTATCTTCCGTACCGCCCGAAACGGCGCACCCGTGCCGGAATTGCCCGTGAGAAAGGGCTGGAACCGTTAGCAGTCTGGATTTATAAGCAGGAAGCGGGCGGCAGCCTGGAGGCGGAGGCGGCGAAGTACGTGTCGGAAGAAAAGGGTGTTGCAGATGTTTCAGAGGCAATAGACGGCGCACGTGATATTCTGGCTGAGCAGATCAGCGAGATGGCAAAATACCGCAACTACGCACGTAAAAAGACGATGCAGGACGGTCTTTTGGAGGCATCCGCAAAGGATGAGAAGATACAGTCGGTGTACGAGATGTACTATCATTTCTCCGAACCAGTCAAAAAGCTGGCGGGACACCGTGTGCTGGCGATCAACCGCGGTGAGAAAGAGAAGATTCTGAGCGTGAAGCTTATAGCGCCGGAGGAGCAGATTGTCCGGTATATGGAGAAACAGCTGATTATCCGCCCGGATGGGGATGCGGCGCGCGTGATGGAAGAAGTGATTCTGGACAGCTACCGCCGCCTGATCGGACCGGCGATCGAGCGCGAGATCCGCGCGGGGCTGACAGAAACGGCAGAGAACGGCGCAATTCAGGTATTTGGCAAGAACCTGGAACAGCTCCTGATGCAGCCGCCGATCGCAGGATGCGTGGTGCTCGGCTGGGATCCGGCATTCCGGACGGGCTGCAAGCTGGCAGTTGTGGATGAGACGGGAAAAGTGCTCGATACGACGGTCATTTACCCGACTGCGCCGCAGAACCGCGTGGAAGAGTCGAAGGAGATCGTGAAAAAGCTGATCCGCAAGTACGGCATTTCCCTGATCTCAGTGGGGAATGGTACGGCAAGCCGAGAATCTGAGCAGATCATCGTGGAACTCTTAAAAGAAATTCCGGAGAAGGTTCAGTATGTCATCGTCAATGAGGCGGGCGCGTCGGTTTATTCGGCGAGCAAGCTGGCGACGGAGGAATTTCCGCAGTTTGACGTCGGACAGAGAAGTGCGGCATCGATCGCGAGACGCCTGCAGGATCCGCTGGCGGAGCTGGTAAAAATTGATCCGAAATCCATTGGAGTCGGTCAGTACCAGCATGATATGAACCAGAAAAATTTAAGCGAGGCGCTGCAGGGCGTGGTGGAAACGTGCGTAAATAAGGTCGGCGTGGATCTGAATACGGCATCGGCGCCGCTGCTTGCCTATATTTCCGGCATTAACAAGACGATTGCGAAAAATATCGTGGCATATCGGGAGGAGAATGGCGCATTTTCAACGCGCCGTGAGCTTTTGAAGGTGGCGAAGCTGGGACCGAAGGCGTATGAACAGTGCGCCGGATTTATGCGGATCCAGGGCGGCAAGAATCCGCTCGATGCGACGAGTGTGCACCCGGAGAGCTATAAAGCAGCGGAGGCACTTTTAAAGCAGCTTGGACATGATCCGAAGGAGATCGCGGCGGGCGGCATCCGCAATATCCGCAAGGAGATCGCGGATACGGCAAAGCTGGCAAAAGAGCTTTCGATCGGCGAGCCGACCTTACTCGATATCGTGAGCGAGTTGGAAAAACCGGCGCGCGACCCGCGTGAGGAGATGCCGAAGCCGATTCTCCGCACGGATGTGCTGGAAATGAAGGATTTGAAGCCGGGCATGATTTTAAAAGGAACCGTGCGGAATGTCATTGATTTCGGTGCGTTTGTGGATATCGGCGTGCATCAGGATGGTCTGGTTCACGTGTCCCAGATGACAGACCGCTATATCAAGCATCCGCTGGAGGCGGTCAGCGTCGGGGATATCGTGGAGGTCAAGGTGCTGGCGGTTGATGTGGCGAAGAAGCGCATTTCGCTGACGATGAAAATCCGGGAGACGAAGTAAACCACGGCAGATTCAGTCGTTGGTTATAGGATGCAGGAGCGCTGACTGAAATGGGGCGGCGGATAAGGCATAGAAAATTAGGGAGAAGATAAAATGGACTTACGTGTAAAAATACAGCCAAAAGAGATTTTTATTTATTCGATGTACAATTTCTGGGCGGGACTGCGTGGAATCGGATGCATCATACTGACGGTGCTCGTTATTATTGCAGCGGCAGCCAGCGAGGAACGTCTGGGAACGCAGGTGACGAATCTGGTGATTCTGGGAGTGATTGCCTTGACAGGCTTTCAGATTTTTGCAATCTGGAAACAGGCAGAGCGCACCGCCGGGGATGCGAAAACGGGAGCTGAGATTGTATTTCACATTGGAGACGAGGGCATCCGTGCCCGCCAGGCGAACTGCAAGGGTGAGATCAGCTGGGATAAGCTGGTAAAAGTGAAAAAGATCGCGGGAATATATGTGCTTTACCTGGGTCGAGACAAGGCGTACCTGATGCCGAAGCGCGTGTTCAGAGGTTCGGAGGAGCAGATTTTTCTCAGTATGCTTACAAGAAATCTGCCGCAGGAAAAGAGAAGAGGAATTCGAGCATGATGATAGAAACAAACAGCCCGGAAGAGACGTATGCGTTTGGAAAAAAGCTTGGAATGGAAGCGCAGGCAGGGCAGGTGTATTGTTTGAATGGTGATCTGGGCGTAGGAAAGACGGTTTTTACGCAGGGGTTTGCCGCGGGACTTGGAATTCAGGAACCGGTCAACAGCCCGACTTTCACGATCGTGCAGGAGTACGACGATGGGCGCCTGCCGCTTTACCATTTTGATGTATATCGTCTCGGCGATGTGGACGAGATGGATGAGATTGGCTATGAGGACTATTTCTACGGCGAGGGTATCTGCCTGATCGAATGGTCGGAGCGCATCCGCGAGATCCTGCCGGAACATCCGATCCAGATCACGATTGAAAAGGATCTGGAAAAGGGCTTTGATTACCGGAAAATTTCAGTAAACGAGCAGTAGCCGGCGACAGGAGGAAAGAGAAAATGAGAATTTTGGGAATCGAAAGCGCATCCCTGGTGGCATCGGTTGCTATTGTTACGGATGATGTGATCACGGCGGAATATACGGTGAATCTGAAAAAAACGCATTCGCAGACACTTCTTCCGATGATTGATGAGATTGTGAAAATGCTGGAGGTGCCGTTGGAAAGCATCGATGCAATCGCAGTATCCGGCGGTCCGGGCTCTTTTACGGGGCTTCGGATTGGCTCTGCGACAGCGAAAGGACTGGGACTGGCGCTCAAGAAGCCGCTGATCCATGTGCCGACGATGGATGCGATGGGATATTGTCTGTACGGGGCTTCGGCGCTCATCTGCCCGATGCTGGATGCGAGACGGCAGCAGGTGTACACGGGACTCTATCGGTATGAAGAGAAGTTCGAGATTGTGAAAGAACAGTACATTACGGATATCCATGCGTTGATTGCCGAGTTAAATGAGCGCGGCGAGCGCGTGATTTTCCTGGGGGACGGTGTGCCGGTCAACCGGGCGGTGATCGAGGAAGAGATGAAGGTGCCGTATTCGTTTGCACCGGCACAGGCGAGCCGTCAGCGAGCTTCGGCGGTGGCAGCGCTTGGCGCAGTGTATCTGGCAGAGGGAAAGACTGAGACGGCAGCCGAGCACAAGCCGGATTATCTGCGGAAATCGCAGGCGGAGCGCGAGCGCGAGGTCGCAGAGCGCCAGGGCGAGATGGATAAGCTGGCAGCCGGTATTGTGGTTGTGGAGAAGAAATAATGGCGGCAGGAACGGGAACGCAAAAAGAGCTTCGTGTTCAGATAATGGATTTACAGCCGGGGGATCTTCCTGCGGTCCGGGCACTGGAACTGGAATGCTTTTCGGATGCATGGTCGGAGAAGCTTTTACAGGATCTGCTGACGAGCAGCTGGGATAAAGCCTGGGTGCTGAAAGAGGATGAAACCGTCTGTGGCTACAGCAATTTCCGCGTCATTGCCGGGGAAGGCGAGCTGATGCGGATCGCGGTTCACGGCGCGAGCCGGGGGCGCGGCTATGGGCGGCTTCTGATGGAACGGCTGTTAAGGGAAGCAGAGGAAGAAAACGTCGAGGATATCACCTTGGAGGTGCGTGCATCCAATGCCCCGGCGATTGCGCTGTATGAGGCGTATGGCTTTCAGAAAGAGGCGGTTCGGAAGAATTATTACAGCGGGCCGACGGAAGATGCGCTGATTTATTGGAAAAGAAGCGGAAAAAGCATTGACAGATGAAATGGAAATGAGTATACTGTTTAACAGATAAAAGCGTAACACTTTACAGTGTTAAATTAAAAGAAAAGAACGGTAGGAGGTTCATATGCTGAGTCAGGTATCTATTTTTGCAGAGAATAAGAAAGGACGTTTACAGAATATTACATCCCTTCTTCAGAAGGAGAATATTAACATCTGGGGTTCGATCACGAATGACAGTGCGGAGTACGGTATTATCCGTATGGTTGTTTCTAATCCAGAGCACGCGGAGAAAGTGCTGGCGGAAGCTGGTTATCTCTGCCGTCTGACAGAGGTGCTTGGCGTCGAACTGGATGACGAGGTCGGAGCACTCAACCGTCTGTTAATTTCCCTCGAAGAGAGCAATATCAATGTGGATTACCTGTATCTCTCCTTCAATCGTGATTCTGGCAAGCCGGTTATGGTGCTTCACACGGACGATGTGAGGGAGGTCAGCATCTGCCTGACATCGAAGGGATATAAGGTACTGTAAGTATTTCCAGCACTTTCCGCTTAAAAACCGGTATAAAAAACAGTATAATGATGGAGAAGCTGTGGAGGACATGGCTTCTCCATTTTGCGTATATAGAAGAGAAAGGCGAGGAGAGCATGAGAAAATATGGAGAGAGCGGCATTCTTCTGTCGGTTGTCTGCAACCGGTGCGGGAAGAAGCTGGCGGTGAAAGAAGGCATTCTGCGCGAAGGAGCGGCGCATTTTGATGTGGCATGGGACTATTTTTCGGAGAAAGATGGGGAGGTGCATCATTTTGATCTGTGCGAGGAGTGCTATGATGGAGTGACGCGGGAATTTCTGATTGAGGCAGATAAGGAGGAGAGGACGGAGCTATTGTAGAGTCGTGAGGGGGACGGAGAAACGCGGGACAGGCGGTGCGCTATCTGCGTCTCTCCTGTGAATTGGATTGCTGAATTTCTGGCTTGCAACATAGTATTTCTTTATGATATTATTAAATGATATGGGAGTTAGGAGAAAAGGTGTTTTGACAGCTTTTTGCGTGACTTTTAATTAAAAAGATTTATTATGAATCATTTATTTAATAGAAAAGAGGATGCTTCATGTTAGATGTATGTTTGCTGGGAACGGGCGGGATGATGCCGCTGCCGTATCGGTGGCTGACGGCTTTGATGGTCCGCTGCTCGGGCAGCAATTTGCTGATAGACTGCGGGGAAGGCACGCAGATTGCGTTGAAAGAAAAGGGCTGGAGCCCAAAGCCGGTGGATGTGATTTGTTTTACACATTATCACGCGGATCATATCAGCGGTCTGCCGGGACTTTTGTTGACGATGGGAAATGCGGAGCGGACGGAGCCGATCACGATGATTGGACCGAAGGGACTGGAACGCGTGGTGACGGCACTGCGGACGATCGCGCCGGAATTGCCGTTTCCGCTTGAGTTTATCGAGCTGACGGAGCCGAGACAGCAGCTTCAGATTGGACCGTATGTGATCGATGCGTACCGGGTCAACCATAATGTGACCTGTTATGGGTACTCGATTTCGATTCCGAGAAAGGGACGGTTCGATGTGGAACGCGCGCGGGCGCAGGAGATTCCGCAGAAGTTCTGGAGCCGCCTGCAGAAGGGGGAGACGATCGAGGAGGAAGGCAGAACGCTGACACCGGATATGGTGCTCGGAGGTGACCGGAAGGGAATCAAGGTGGCATACTGTACCGATACGAGACCGCTTCCGGTAATTGCGGAGTACGCGAAGGATGCGGATCTGTTTATCTGTGAAGGCATGTACGGCGAGGACGGGAAAGAAGCCAAGGCGAGAGAATACAAGCATATGACATTCCAGGAGGCGGCGCACCTGGCGAAGGAGGCCCAGCCGAAGGAAATGTGGCTGACTCATTACAGCCCGTCGCTCATCCGTCCGGATGATTATATGGATAAAGTGCGTGAGATATTCCCGAGAGCGAAAGCCGCCCGCGATGGCTGGACGGCAGAGCTGGGATTTGATGAGGAGTAAGGGCGATGCAGACGGAAGAAAAGAGAGAGAATATAGAAGAAAAGAAGGACGAACGGATGGAAATGCCAGTTTCAGGAGCATTGGAACGGGGACTAGGGAAAGCTCCGGTATCGGGGGCAGAGATTTCCGTGCATGATACAGAAAACGGACACCCATCAGAAGATGTTTACATTCTTGCAATCGAGAGTTCCTGTGATGAGACGGCAGCTTCAGTCGTGAAAAACGGACGTACCGTTCTTTCCAATATCATATCTTCCCAGATCGATCTTCACACGCTGTTTGGCGGCGTTGTGCCGGAGATTGCGTCGAGAAAGCATATCGAGAAGATCAACCAGGTTATTGAAGAGGCGCTGACAGAGGCACATATGAGTCTGGAGGAGATGACGGCGATTGCAGTTACCTACGGTCCAGGGCTGGTTGGCGCGCTTTTGGTCGGTGTGGCGGAAGCCAAAGCACTCGCGTATGCGGCGAAGAAGCCGCTGGTCGGCGTACACCATATCGAGGGGCACGTATCGGCAAATTTCATCGAAAATCCGGATCTGGAACCGCCGTTCATGTGCTTGATCGTGTCAGGCGGACATACACATCTGGTGATTGTGAAAGATTATGGCGAATTTGAGATTCTGGGACGCACCCGAGACGATGCAGCAGGCGAGGCGTTTGACAAGGTGGCACGCGCGGTCGGGCTCGGTTATCCGGGCGGCCCGAAGGTCGATAAGGCGGCAAAAGAGGGAAATCCACATGCGATTGAGTTTCCACGGGCAAAAGTGGGCGACAATCCATATGATTTCAGCTTCAGCGGCTTAAAATCGGCGGTCTTAAATTATATTAACCATGCGAAAATGATGGGTGAGGAGATCAACGTGCCGGATCTGGCGGCTTCGTTCCAGAATGCGGTTGTGGAAGTATTGGTATCGCGCACGATCGAGGCGGCGAAACAGCACGGCTATAAGCGCGTGGCGATCGCCGGCGGTGTGGCATCCAACTCCGCTCTCCGGGCGGGCATGGAGAAGGCCTGTAAAGAGGCGGGCATCCAGTTCTTCCATCCGTCACCGATCTTCTGTACGGACAATGCGGCGATGATCGGCGCGGCGGCGTACTATGAATATAAGAAGGGCGCGCGTGCAGGCTGGGATCTGAATGCGGTGCCGAATTTGAAGCTGGGCGAGAGATAATACAAATTTTTTCAGGAAGAATTGTTTTGCGGTTAGTTTTTTTAAAATATTGATTTGACAAAAAGTGGAAAAAGAGTGTTTTAAGAGATCGTTCTGGCATGGAGGAGAAACGAGATGGAACATACATTGGATCAATTTGGGAAAGAGAAAATTACACCGCATCCGACCCGCACCGCCGCTATCGTTCTGGCAGCCGGGCAGGGAAAACGGATGAAAAGCAAGATTCAGAAGCAGTTTCTCCTTCTGGAGGAAAAGCCGGTCATCTGGTATGCACTTCACGCGTTTGAGGAGAGCCGGGTCGATGATGTGATTCTGGTGACCGGGGCGGATGAGATCGCGTACTGCCGGGACGAGATTGTAGGAAAATATGGATTTTCCAAGGTGCGCGCTATCGTTGCGGGCGGAAAAGAGCGCTACCATTCGGTCTACGAGGGTTTAAAGGCGCTCGGCAGCCAGCTTTCCTATGGGGAGGGGGACTGCGTCCTGATTCATGACGGGGCGCGTCCGTTTGTGGATGAGTCGATGATTGAACGTATCGTATCAGATATACGAAGTTATAGCGCAGCAGTGGCAGGCATGCCGTCAAAGGATACGGTCAAGCTGGCGGATGCGGACGGATTTGCCTCTGTGACGCCGGAACGGGCGCATGTCTGGATGATTCAGACACCGCAGGGATTTACTTACCCGCTGATCCGCGCGGCGTATGACAAGATGATGAGTCGGGAAGAGTACCAGCAGGGAGTGACGGATGATGCGATGGTGGTCGAGACGATGACCGATCACAAGGTACGCCTGACCGAAGGGTCTTACCGGAATATCAAGGTGACAACGCCGGAGGATATGGAGGTTGCGGCTGCATTTTTAAAAAATAAAAAAAGTTAATAGGTCTATTGACAACCCTTGACTTCTATGTTATAGTACTTATCGTGTTTAACTGCCGAAGACAGCAGGTGCCGAAAGGCATAAGGTTAATACGCCTGCCGAGGGAACTGATATCGTTGTATATTTCTATCCCCCTGTCCTGCGAGTGACGGAGGGATTTTATTTTACAGAAAACGTTTACCAGGCGGTTATAGAAATAAAACAGGAGGTAAACCAATCATGGCAAAAGTTGAATTAAAGCAGCCGGTTGTTGCTGAAATCGCAGAATTATTCAACGGCGCTAAGGGCGCAGTAGTAGTTGACTACCGTGGACTGACAGTTGAGCAGGACACACAGCTCCGTAAGCAGTTAAGAGAAGCTGGTGTTACTTATAAAGTATATAAGAACACCATGATTCGTTTCGCTGCTAAGGGTACCGCGTTCGAGGCTCTGGAGCCGAATCTGGAGGGTCCGACCGCTCTGGCTGTATCCAAAGAGGATGCTACAGCTCCGGCAAGAATTTTAGCTGAGTTCGCTAAAAAAGCAGACAAGCTTGAGATCAAGGGCGGCGTTGTAGAGGATACTTACTACGATGCAAAGGGCATGCAGGTTATCGCAACCATCCCGTCCAGAGAAGTTCTTCTTGGAAAACTTCTTGGAAGCATGCAGTCTCCGATCACAAACTTCGCTCGTGTTATCAAACAGATCGCAGAGCAGCAGGAGGCATAAGACCCTTACCTGCAAAGCAGGGTGTAAGGTGCGTGAGAGCCGCATAGTAAAGCAAGAGGCCGCATAAGGCCGATTTAAAATTCAATCACAGGAGGAATATTAAAATGGCAAAGTTAACAACAGCTGAGTTCATTGAGGCAATCAAAGAATTATCCGTATTAGAGTTAAACGATTTAGTAAAAGCTTGCGAGGAAGAGTTCGGTGTATCCGCAGCAGCAGGCGTTGTTGTAGCAGCAGCAGGTGCAGCTGAGGCAGCAGAAGAGAAGACTGAGTTCGACGTAGAGCTGACAGAGGTTGGCCCGAACAAAGTTAAAGTTATCAAGGTAGTTCGTGAAGCTACAGGTCTTGGTCTGAAAGAGGCTAAGGAAGTAGTTGACGGTGCTCCGAAGGTAGTTAAGGCTGGCGCTTCCAAGGAAGAGGCTGAGGACATCAAGACTAAATTAGAGGCTGAAGGCGCTAAAGTTACCTTAAAGTAATTTAAGTAATTTCGCATAGAGCTAATTGCATTACAGATGGGGAGTCTGGCGTGTGCGTGAGCGCATGCCAGGCTCTTTTTATTATGGGCTTTAGCCTGTTGAGTGAGATGGAGTTTTTCG
>ULVR01036835.1_pt1 | contig 83566 bp, 65 predicted proteins | sample 1959601 | NCBI WGS metagenome assembly ULVR01 (sample SAMEA4835791, study PRJEB28245) | human gut metagenome | biome: gut microbiome; material: fecal sample | place: Denmark | collected 2008
TCAGACTTACAAAGCTGTATGCTTAATCCCCCAGGTTTATCAGGTGAGCCCCGATAAACCCAAATCGGTCATTAGGATTTGGGATTTATGACAAGGTAGCGGTATTAGCATGGGTAAATGGGATTTTCACCCCTTTTTATGAAGTTATATTCATCGGCCTATGAAGTTAGCTTCGTAGGTCGATGAATATAACTTCGTTGGCCAACGAAGTCAACATGCTATTTTAGGCACGATTTTGCCGTTAATGACCCCTGTGGTTATAGTTGGATTTTTTTCGTTGAACTCCAAGGAGTTTTTCCCGTTGAACTCCAAGGAGTCTTGTTTGCTGAGTCGGAAGAGCTACGCAGGTTTTGCTATCTCAACTTCAAGTCCTGCCAACTCTCGGCGAGGGCAGAGGACGGTGTGAGAGTGGGATTTTGGGGCTTGCGGTTGATCACTGCCGACTGCTGGCGCACGTTTTCGGAGACATACGATCCCAGTTCGCCCAAGGTGACGTCGCCCTGCGTTTCCTGGAGTTTTTTCAGCAGGTAGTAGGTGAAGAGGCCGTGCCCCTTGACGGAATAAGGATAGGCTGTCTCTTCTCCCGAGGCTGCGGTGAACACCACCATATTGCCATTGGGGTCTTCTCGCTTCGGTTTCACACCTATGCCGCGTGCCATGGCCAGCATTCCTTCGCCACGTTTGGATCCCGAGAAGCAAGCATCGAGGAACACCACGATCTGCTTGGCGCCTGTAGAACCCAGTTCGGCGTAGAGCCGGTTGAGCGAGTAGCAGCCCTCTGTCTGTAGTCCGTCCGCGTCGGTCGGCAGAAGGTAGGCGTCTTTCGTCTGCTCGTTAGGAATGCCGTGGCCCGCATAATAGAAGACGATATTGATGTCTCCATGGAAGGAGGCCGCAATCTGCTTGATGTCCTGTATGGCTCGCAGCATCGTGCCATAGGAGGCATCAGCATAGTAGCGCACGTTCTCCTTCGGCATTCCCAAGGTCTGGTGGCAGTATTTCGCCATTGTCGATCCGTCGTTGAGTGCCAGCAGCACGTCGCCACCCGAGATGTTCGTATAGTGCTGGTTGGCGATGATGACGGCAAAGGTCCGCGTGTTGTCGGTCGGCGTCTCGGGAATGTTTTCATCGACATCCGAAGAACCCAGTTTCACGTTCTGCTCCTTGATTGTCTGCTGGTTGATGGAACTGTTGGCAGCGAGCATATCCGCGTTGATCGGATCGAAATGCACATCGACGTTCGTCACAGTGTAGTTGAGTGCGGCGGCGTTGTCATACTGGTAGCGCTTGCCCGAGGGTGTGATGATCGTTAGGCTGGCTATCGCCAGATGGTCGTTGTCAATGAAATACTTCGGGTCCTTAAACTGCATTCCGTTCCAATTGGATGCGAAGATCTTGGCCTCGTCATTGCTTCTTGGCACCGGGATGATCATCTCGCCTACCTCAGGCGAGGTGACGAGAAACACTTCATTCTCTGCGTCGTAGGGCCGCAGTTCCAAATGGCGAAGGTTCACTCTCGTCTCGTAGAGACTGATAAACTCCTGCTGGGCTAGGTGCTGCATCTCCTTGAGTTTCTCCTCGCGGCTCTGCTCCGTCACGCGGTTGCGGTATTCATCCAGCGTCTCATACGGATCCTTCTCCTGCCATTTGCCGATACGGCTCTCTATGAACGGCACGGCAAAGGCCGAGTAGGCTGGGATGCCCTGTAGCTGACCTTCCGCCAGGGACTCCTGCTGGTCGCCTGCATCGGCACTTGGAATGGCCGCCACGGTGGGTCCAGCTTCCTGAACGAAGTCGATGAAGCGCGGGATGACATTCTCCTCGATTTTTCCTCCGCCCAGCGAAGCCAGTTTGTAGTTGACCAGCCCGAAGTTCTCCTTGTCGCCCGTACAGATATAGGCTACAGCCAGCGCCTGCGTGTATTTCAGCGAGAGTGGGTCGCTGATGAGGATGTTGCGCAGGTGGTCGATGGCCTGGGTGAAATACTCCTTCGCCTCCGCCTCATAGAAGAGGACGTTGGGATCCTCCCTGAGTTCAAGCGTCTTGTTGTAGTTTTCCACACCGAGATTATAGCTGTTGATGGCCAGGTGCTTCAGCACGTCCAGAGCCTTGGGATGCGTCTCCTGCAACTTTTGGTACACGCTGAGCGCCTGTCTGAACTCGCGTTTCTCCTCATAGAGTTTGCCCTGGATGTTGAGCAGCGTCGCGTCCTCTGGTTGGAGCGCGAGTCCCTTGGAGACAAAGTGCTGCAGCCGTTCGTTGTCGTTGTGGTCGATACAGAGGTTCACCGCCGCCGAGACGAAGTCGTAGTCGGTAGGATAATTCTCCGTGGCTTGCTCCAGCGTGACGATGGCCAAGTCGTACTGGTTGGAGGCGGCACACGCCTTGACGAGGTTGATGAACACCGTCTTGCGGTATTTGTCCTCGCCCGAACGGATGTAGGACTGCAGGTAGGGAATGGCCTCTCCATACTGTCGCTGGTTGACCAGGCTGGCTGCAGCGTAGTAGGACAGTTGCGCATAGGCCGTCTGCGACCGATAGCCTCCGTCGGCAAAGGCAGGCAAGTTGGCCACATCGACATAGGCGCGTGCAAACTTCACGGCGTTGCCTGCGCTCATACCGCGACTGTAGAAGGCCGCGGCATTGGGCAGGAACGGGAGGATATGCGTCATATTATAGGTCGCCTGGCTATATTCGGAACTCGTCTTCTCCGAAGTAGTCATGACGACGTAGGTTGCAGCATAGCAACGATACAATGCGTCGTAGGTCAGAACCTTGTCTGTGTCCTCGTTGGCCAGCCGCACAAACTCCTTATACGCCGTATTGGAATCCATTATCGTCTGGGCAGCCAGCCGGCTGCCCGACGATAAGAGTAATAGGGAAATGGCTATAAAAACCTTTTTCATACACAATCTAATGAGAATTCGATGGTTAGAGCGCGTCCACAAAGGTGAGTTTCACGCCGATGCGACGATAGGCTCCACCCTTGTTCTGCGAAACCTCGATATAGGTGTCAAACGTCGTTCGCATCTTTCCAAAGGCTGGGATGTTGCGGTCCAGATAGTCCTTCACGCCCATGGCGCGCAGATAGGCCAGCTGCTCGTTCTCGCTGATACCCGTGGCTTCGGTGACGGTAATGTTGCTCAGTTCGTCGTTCTTATATACAGGCTCCTGGTCGAAGTCGCCATAGCAGCCGTCGTAGGCCACCGTGCGGCGGAAGGGCAGTGCGTCGGCCATACCCGTGATCTGCACCTTCACCTGCTTGCCCTCGACCATGTATTTCGAGAAGTCGCCCGTGAGTGCTTTCTTTACGATGGCCAGCATCGCCAGGGCCGCGTTGGACTCCTCACACTTGAAGCGACCCGGAGCGAAGTCGTCCGTGGCCGAATATTCCTCATCGACGGTATAGGACACCTCGACATCATAGTTGTAGATGCTCTTTCCCGAGGCATCCGTGGTGTTGATCACCTTCGTGCGGACGTCGATCTTCGTGTGGTCGGAGATGAAGTTCTGGTCCTGTGCCTCCTGCATGATGTTGTTCTTGATCTCCTCCAGCAGGAGTTGCTCCATCTTCGCTCCCTGCAGTTGCTCGAAGGGCACGAAGTTGTCGTCTGCCTCCAGGAAGGCCAGCGACTTGCGTTCCGTATTGTCGAAGATATAAGTCTTGCCCGTCCGCTTGTTGATCACCTCGGTATAGACGATCTCAAACTCGTCCTTCTCGTTGAGGCCATACTTGGTGTTGACAAACTCCAGGTCGTTCACGTCCATGAACGTCTCCAGTTCGTTGAGCGGCACGGTCAGATAGATGCTTGCCATGTTGTCGAAGTCGAGGGTCAACATGCTCATTTCTGCGTTGTAGTTGCCCATCTTTATCTCCGATGTACTCAAGATATTGCCTGCCATTCCCGTGGCGATATCCGCTTCGAAGAGACGCATCTGTCTGAGTCGCGACTCTTCGTTCATGCGAGCGTTGTAGTCATCGAGGCTCTCGCCCTCCATTCGCTCCATCCAGTCGTCCATCCTCCTGTTGAGCTCGTCCTTCAGTCGCTCTTGGCGATTCGGCGTGAGAAATCCTACTGGCGTGAAGACCAGGCTCTTGCTTGTGTTGTAGGCCAGGTAGATGTCGTTCTTCACCGTCTTGGAGTAGTTGAGATAGTTGACACCAGCCTCCTTCGCGTCCAGATATTGTCGGTCCTGGTCGTTGAACAGGTTGATGAAGGCGATGCGCTGGTCGCCCGTGACGACGGTGAGGTATTTGTTCTCCGGGTGGAAGAAGCATTTGCGCGCCAGTCCCATAGCGTCGTAGTGCTTCGTCACCTCAAAGGTCTTGGTGTCGTAGATGTCGCACGATCCGTCTGCCGTCAGTACCGCCATCAGTTTGCAGTTGGACGAGAAAGCCAGGTCGCGCAGTTCCGCGTGGAGCGGGATAGAGGTGCGTACACTCTGGTTGTCGAGGTTGATGATCTGTATCTTCTCCTTCGAACTGGCTACGAGGAAGTAGCCGTTGGCACTGGCGTCGAGTCGTGTTCCCACGCCGTTGATGGCAAAGCTGTTGACCTCCTGCGTCTTGCGTGTAGCAAAGACGTGCACCCTGGAGTCGCTGCCCATCACGTACAGAAACCTTGCGTCTGACGAATAGCAGATGGCCGTAGGCTTATATTGTTTCGTCGTCCCCACCTTGCCGATCTGCCAATCCTTTTCGAGCAGGCGGTACACCATCACCGTGTTTTTCTCCTTTCTGCTGTCGATGAAAGCATAGGAACCTCCGGCTGGGTTGATGTAGAGCGAGGTCACCTTGTCGGCCGTCTTCATGAGGTAGTTGCGCATGGTGAGGATTTCCTTCCCACTGTAGTAGTAGAACGCACTATAGTGGTTGGCAAATCCATCAGGCGTCTTGTCCAGTTTCACATTCACCTCATGGGTGCGTGGCGCTTCCGCCTTTTCTGTCTCTTGCGCCGAAAGTTGGAGCGGACAACCCAGTAGGCAGGCGAGTCCCATATAGTAATAAAAATGTTTCATAAGTGTAATTATTTTAATAGGTAAAATACTATGATGCTCTCTCTCTTGGTTTCGTCCGATCTATATGGATGGACTTCTTTTGTTTTGACAGACTGATTCTGTGTTGATGGGCTATTTTGTTTTGATCGGGATCAGCGTGGCCTCCTTGTCGGCAAAGTCGGGCATCTGTCGGCCGATGGGCGCTCCGATATAAGTCGGGTCGCAGACCGTGAAGTCCTTCTCGCCGTAGGTGTAATAGTCGCCATCGACTGGCTCGGAGAAATGGACGGCGCAGGCCATGTGGCCCGGATAGTAGATGAGAACACACTCCAAGCCGAGCAGATCGCGGACGAGGCGCGTCAGGAGGATGGCGCGGTCCTCGCAGTCGCAGTAGGGATAGAAGAGGGTCTCCTCGGCAAAGAACGCACGGTCCTCCACGCCCCACACTTCCTTGTCGAACTTATATTCCAGTCCCGTCTGCACCAGGTTGAGCAGGCTGCCGACGGCCTCCGCCTCGCTCTTGCCCTTGATATACTCTCTCAGGGCGGGATAGATCTGCGTCTTCACGTCCTCGTTCATCGGCGTGTCGGCATAGATGGCCCAGAAGGTGTAGATGTCGTTGTTGGTGTAGGACGAGGGATACTCGTTGTAGAAGTCGATGAGGTTTTTGTTGACCGCGACGTCGATGTGGAGGTCTGGGAATCGCTCTGACGTGATCGTGCGCACCTCCGTAGCCATCTTGTCAAACTCTATCGCCTTGTCGATGCGCAGCGAGAGGTTGCTCTCCTTGGGAAACTTCGCCGTACAGATGTTCAGCGCCACGTCCACGTCGTGGACAGGATAGAATTTCTCGCCGTTGATGACGTAGGACGGTTTGTCGTAGATCACGTCGTTGGAGGCGACGAGCAGGTAGAGATGGTCGTTGTCGTCCGAGGCAAAGCGGATCTTGTAGCCCGACTGATAGTAGAGGTAGCCCAGGAGCAGCGCCGACTCGTTGGTGTCAGCACCACAAAACTGGTCCGTAATGCCCTTGAGCATCAGCAGGTAGGCCCAGTCGCAGAGCTGGTGGTTGTCGCGCAGGGCCAGACAGTCGCAGACCAGGTTGTCGTAGGTCAATCCGCTGAGGTAGAGCAGGATGTCCGCTATGCGGTTGGGATTGATCTCGCCGATATTGAATCGCTTCGTCTCGTCCAGGTGTACCGAGAGCTCGTTGCCGAAGAACACAAACGGCATGGTTCCATACTCCGTCTCCTCCTCGCTGAGCGCCACGCGCTCGATCGGCTCTACGGGCTCAGGACGCTGAGGGGCGCGGGCCGTCGCCTCGTCGCCCTTCACGTTGGCCTTCTTTTTCTTGCGTCCGAAGAACAAGAACTTCGATGTGGCCAACGTGTCTTGATAGACCACTGGCTCCACCTTCGGTTCTTCGGGACGCTTCACGGGAGGCTCTGCGCCAAATCGCTCCCACGCCTGGCGCACGAAGTCGGTATATTGCTTGTTGCACTCCTGTCTGAAACTCAGGTACTTCTGCTCCGACTGCTTCTTAAACTGGTTGAAGCGGTCGGCGAAGGAGAGCTCCTGCTTGGGTGCTGCCACCTCCACGGAGTCGAGTTCGCGCGTCACGGTCACGAAGTCCGTGTAGCGTTTCTGCGAGACCAGGTTCTTGTTGCCGAGCTGCTTCTTGACGTAGGCGATATATTTCCCGGACAGTTGTGAGACGCTGTTGCCGCGGGCCGCGGAGAGCTGCTTGATCGTGCCCTGTCCTGGCTGCTTGATCGTGACGCGCTGTTTGCTCTGCTCGTTGAGCAGTTCCACCTTGCCTCCGTAGGGCACGGTGATGCTTGTCTGCGCCGTCACCTTCGTGTTCATGACCAGCGGTTTGGAGACGCCGTTGACGCGGTAGCTCACCTGTCCCACCACATGATATACGAGCAGCGACTGGCCGTAGGCCTGCGCACAGACCAGGCAGATCGCGGTGAGGAGAAGATATTTGATTCTTGTCATAGACTGATGTTTTTTGACTGTTTATGCTTGTCCTTGATCGACTGGAAGTAGTCTCTCAGGGAATTGTACATATTGCGCGACAGGCCCAGGAAAGCGATCGTGGACAAGGCCCAGGCCAGGTTGAAACTGACGTGATACTTGCTGAAGACGACGAAGCTCGCTCCGATAAACACCGTTGTGAAGAGGTAGGTGAGGATGTTCATCACGTAGGGCGAGCTCGCCACGTAGCGCACAAACTCGTTGGGCGAGTGTTTCGTCTTGTCGAGGTAGCGCGATTGCATCACTTCGATGAGCAGGACGATGAGCAGGGAGATGATCCAGAACGCGGCTCCCGAGACCTTGTGGATCTCCTTCTGCTCCACGAGACTCTGGATGCTGTAGGCCAGCAGTTCTACACCCGCTATCTTGCCCACGGGCGTCCAGTGCATATCTACCTCCTCATAGACCGACCCGAAGAGGACGATCTGGCCCTCGATGAGCTCTGGATGAGCCTTCACTTCCTCGGGCTGCAGCACCCGGAAGGCCGTGGGCGAGAAGTTGATGTTGATGTCGTCGGTGCGCCCTTTCACGAGGTCGCGGTCCGCATAGCGGTTGGAGATTTGGGCGATGAAGGAAGGGAATTGTTTCCCTTTGTAGCGCTCCGCCAGGGGGTATTTCCGCTTCATATTGTCGTAGAGCAGGCGCGGCATGTTGACCGTGCCCTCCGTGATATCGACAAAGTCGGCGAAGAAAGACCTCGTGGCCTTGGTGTAGCCGACGCTGTCGCCCTTCCAGTCCTGCAGTTTCTTTGCAAAGACGATGTTCTTGTATTGCTCCGCCACCTCCACGATGGCGTTGTTGCCCTCCATGTCCTCGCCCTCTCCCTCGAAGACGCAGTCCATGCCGATCACCTTCGGGTGGGCGGCCTCGATGTCTCTCAGCACCTTGGCGATTTGTCCCCGTTCCGTCACTCTCGTCAGATCAACGATGGTGATGTAACGGCAGGTGTCGGGATCGCTGCCCTCCGTCTCTATCTGGTAATAGACGTCCGTGAAGGAGAATCCGGCGAGGGCCCGCTTGACGGGGGCCAGGTAGTCCACCTTGATGGTGATGATGGCAAACAGGGTCATGATGGTCACGGCGAGCAGCGTCACCACCACGTGATGGCGCCACCTGGCCCTGCGCTTCGGTTTCCCTGTCGTTGTTTGGTCTGTTTCTTTTTCTTTCATTGATCCGTTGCTGCGGCTTTTTGGCTTGGCCTATCGCCTTTTTCATCTTTTTTATTTCACTGGGGACTATTTCAGGAGGATGACGCTTGCCTGACTGTTGTCCATTCCCGGCATGGTCATTCCCACACTGGCCCCGATATAGGTCGGGTCGGTGACGACGAATCGTTTCCCGTCGAGGAGGATGTAGTCGCCCGCCACTTGGCCTTCGAAGCCGACGGCGCAGGCCAGGTGGCCCGGGTAATAGACCAGTATGGTCCTCAGGCCCAGCAGGTCGCGCACGAGCCTGGTGTAGAGGATGGCGCGGTCCTCGCAGTCGCAGTAGGGATAGTAGAGCGTCTCCTCGGCGAAGAACGCCCGGTCGTGGCCCCACACCACCTCGTCATATTCATACTTGAGGGCCGTCTGCACCCAGTTGAGCAGTTTGTTGGCCGCCTCCAGCTCTCCGCCTTCCGCTATCTTGACCCGCAGGACGGGGTAGAGCTCTGCCTTCACCCGGTCGTCGAGTGGCGTGTTGCCATACATTGCCCAGCGCGTCATGAAGTTGTCGTTGACCTCCGAGGTCGGGTAGCTGTCGTAGAAGTCTATCATGTTCTTGTTCACGCTCGTCGTCACGCTGATATCGTCGTAGCGTTTCGAGGTCAGCGTCCTCGGCGTGGAAGGTTGCTGTGCCAACTGCTGTGCGCGTGGGATGAGGAGCGACATGGGCTGCTCTTTCGGAAACTTCGCGTCGCAGATCTCCAGCAGCGGCTCTTCGCCCCCGAAGGGATAGAAGTTGGTGTTCTCCAGTCGGTAGTAGCCGCTGTTGTAGATGGCGTGGTTGCTGGCGAAGAGCAGCACGACGCGTTCGCTGTTGCGCGCCAGTCGCATCTGGTAGCCACTCTGACAGTAGAGGTAGGCCGTCAGCAGCGTGGCCTCGTTGCTCTCCCCGAAGGCCTTTTGAGCCAGGGCGTGGATCATGTTGAGGTAGGCCCAGTCGCAGAGTTGCAGTTCCTGGCGCAGGTCGAGGCAGTCGCGCAGCGTGTTGTTGAGCGCGTCGTCCTTGGCCAGTCGGCTCCATGCTGCTGCCAGCGCGTCGTTGTCGCAGGAGGAGAGTCTGGGCCGCGAGCTGGCGTTCATGCGCACTTCGAGTTTCGTCCCGCAATAGACAAAGTCTACGGTCTGATCCTTCGGCTGCGGACGCTCCTCGACAGGCGAGACGGGCTCGGGCTGAGGAGCAGGCGCGGGCGGCGTCACCACATCCTTGATGGGCACGGGCCGCGTCTCTATCGGTTTGTCGCGGTCCTCCTCGGGCAGGACGACGGGCGGGACGGTCTCGTCCTTGGGCCGTGGCACGGCGGGCTGGGCGTTGAATCGTTCCCACGCCCGCTTCATGGCCTCGGCATACTGCTCGTTGGCCCTGCTGCGGAAGTCGTCAAACTTCTGCTTCGACCGCTGCGCGAATCGGTCGAAAGCCTTGCGCGGGTCGTTGTCCTGTGCCTGGATGCTGCTCATCATGCACAAGCCCAATAATAGGATATAGTATCTTTTCATCGTCTGGTCCTTATGTTTTGACTGGGCATTTTTTTCTACTGTGCGGCCCTTTCTTACCCGATAGCCTTGGTCTCTTGGATCAGAGGGACTTTCGCGCGACGAGCCTATTTCTTCGTCACGGTGAGGATCTTTCTGCTGACGTTCATCTGTGGATCCTTCATCCTGCAGGCCGAGAGCCATTCCTGGAAGGCGTCTGCCGAGAGCATCCGTGGCAGCCCCTTGTCGATTTCGCAGTCCACCTTTTTATAAAAGGCGTTGGGTGAGAAGACCACATAGAGCTGGTTGACCTCCTGCTGCTGCGAGCAGGTCATGAAGTATTCGTCCACGATCGGTTTCTCCTCCGGCGCTGCGCAGCCCACCGATCCGAAGACGTAGCGCTTGCCGGCCTCCACGCGCACGTTGCCCTCTTTCTGCCCCTTGTAGGGCAGTAGGCAGTAGGCCGTGTTCTCGTTGTCGATCAGATAGGCCGCCACATAGCCGTCCACGGGGGCAGCGAAGGAGATGTAGAGATCGTCGCCCTCGCGAAATCGGTCGGCCTCGTAGCGGTCTTCCGTGCCGTTGCGCAGGATGCGCGAGTCAAACTCCACCTTGGAGGAGACGATCTCGCGGATCTTGCCTCTGGCCGACACCTTCACCACCACCAATCCATCGACAAATCCGTTTTCGAAATGTGGGCCCTTGACCGTCTCTATCCATTCGCCCTTCACCTCGCTGCCTCCGTAGGAGGAGAAGTCGATGTTCGACTGGCCGTTTTGGTTTTCCACCTTGGTCAGGTTGGTCTGCGAGACGACCGTGCCAAACTCCTCCGCGATGAGCTTTGTCTTCAGACGCTCAAAGGCGACGCGCTCAGCCTCTTCCGGCGACATGTTCTTGGGCGCCACGTAGGTGTATTCTCCACCCACCGTCTTCACCCTTTGAGCAAGGCAGCCGATGGAGAACACCCCACAGATCAGTATGGATAGTATCCTGTAGATCATTTTTGAATCTGGTCAAACTTGCTTCTGAGTTGCTCGCCCTTCTTCTCCAGTTCCTGGCGTATCAGCCGCTTGGCCATCTCGGTGGCCATCTCGGTGTTGTAGCTGATCACCACGCGCACCTCCTTGTTCTTGTTGTCCTTCTCGCGGTAGCACTCCAGCACGGGCACCACGCGGCCTAAGTTCTGCGAGAAGAGAGCCTTCGACTCCATGATGGTCTGCGTGATCGAGGCAGCCTCCTCGCGCGACATCTGCTGGTTGCCCACGGAGTTTTCCACCAGGGCCGTCACTTCCGACTGCAACTGTCCTGCGAGGTTCAGCCTTGCCAGTTCCATGGCCTGTATCTTGGCCGCATCATAGCTTTCGGCGATGCTCATGGCCTCGCCCGTCAGATATTTTGGATACATATCCGCGTCCACCTCCATCCTCATCAGATAGAGACGGTCCAGCTGCTTCTCCAGGGGCAGTGCGCCGGGAGCCGCTTTCCAGCCCTCCTTCTTATATTCCTTGGCCGCCTTGCGGGCGTCCTTGGTAGCCTTCTGGTTCAGTTCCTCCTTGGACATCTTATAGATTTCCTTCCTCTGCTTTTGCACCTCTTTAGCGGTCTGTGCCGTGGTACTTGTCGTCAGGCAAAACAAGGCTATCGCACATATCAAAATCTTCTTCATAATTCTATTCTTTTAATGTTAATAATCCGTAGTTGTTTCCAATCTTAGGTTGCATCGAATCCGATTGTCTCAGGAATCAAAGCGTGTTGCACAAACTCTATGCTGCAAATTTACGTTTTCTTGAGCAATTGTGCAAATAAAACTATAAAAAATTACATTCGGTGGGGTAAAGTGTGAAAAAGTTTAGCATCATTAGTTTTAGTCTTATTTCTCCTTGCTATTTTTCTTTTGCCACGTTTCTACTTGTTTGCCTTTCCTTGTCCCTTTGTTCTTTTTCCTTCTCTCTTTTCTTTCCCTTTTGCCCTCCTCTTGCATTTAGCCTATAGCACCATTCGAGGCCTTGCCGAGGGTTGCTTATGTCCGCGCTTGGAGGTAACTTATGTACACGGCCGGTGGTAAGATATGACTCCTTTTCGGGGTCTCTTGGCTTAGGCTGATGGGAAATCAGCTGGACGCGCAGGTGGGGTGGGCGATTCGCCGAACTTACATCTTAACGTTTAACGTTTTCTATTTTGCATTAGGACGTTGTTACATTGTCACGTTGTCACGTTTTTGATTTTCGGTATTTGGCAGATGATGAGGGAGTTAGGTGTCAGCCTTGTTACATCTTAACGTTTAACGTTTAACATTTTGCAAATCCAATGTTCCTGTCTTTTTCCCCCTATTTTTTCTACCATGCGAAAACAAAAACGTTAAAACGTTAAACGTTATAATGTAAGAACGCAATGGAAAATGAAAACGTGACAATGTGACAACGTGACAACGGATATTGGACTCTCGGCGTAAGAAGGGAAAAGATGTAGAGGTGTGTTTTTCAAAGAGATACAAAGAAATATAATCTGAAGAGAAGCAAAGAAAAAGGCGGGAAGGGAAGAAGCTCCCCGGTTCCCGCCTGGTCATCCTTTTGCTTTTTACCTAATAATTGTATATTTTACATCACGATGGTGCTTCACCGCGCTAAAAGATCTTGACGGCGACTCCAGCCACCACCCAGACGCCCGGCTGTGCCACATTGCCATAGTCGCGATACTCCTTGTCCAGCAGGTTGTTGCCCTCGACGTAAGCGTTCCATCTCGGTTCCGACCATTGGAGACGCGCGTCGAGCACACCATAGGAGGCGTAGCTGTGGCGCACGTTGTCGGCGTCGAGGTAGCTTCCCATGCGGTGCTGCAAGCGATAGCCCATGCGGAGAGCCAGTTGCGGCAGGAGGCGGAAGTCGGCCTGTGCCGAGAACTTGTTCTTCAGATACTCCAGCGCATACTGGCTGACGATGCCTTCGGGCAGGTTTTCGCGCTGGTTGAGCCAGGTGTAGCCCAGCGAGAAGCGATCGAAGAAGTGCTGACCCGGCAGCAGTTGCCTCATGTCCGCCTGTAGCGAGGCCTGCACGCCGAGGGCCTTGATGTGGCCGAAGTTGACGCTCTTCCACAGCGTGCCGCCCGTCTCGTCGGTCTCGCCGTCGCTGATCCAGTCGATCAAGTTGCGGTGACGATTGTAGAAGACGCTCGCCTTTGCCTCGATTGCGCGGCTGGTGTAGCGCAGTCCGCCCTCGACGGCGCTCAGTTCCTCTGGCTTCAGGTGGCGGTCCGCCTTATGTCCCCCGACGGAGTAGTAGAGCTCCGTGAAGGACGGCATTCTGAGCGAGGTGTTGAAGTTGGCGAACGCCTGCCAGTGGCTGTCCAGTCTCAGGCTCATGTCGAGGCCGGGATAGACCTGCCAGTTCATGTCGGCCTGCGTGTTCTTCGCCGCCGTCAGTCCTGCCGAGACGAAGATCGGTCCGAGGGCGATGTTGTGTTCCAGGAAAAGCTGGAGATTGGTGCGGTTGAGGCCGTTGGTGTAGAAGCGCTCCGTCCCGTGGATGGCGTGCTTCCTGTCGAGCGGGTCGCCCAGGTTGGTGCTGAGGATGTCCTCATTGCGCATCTCTGCTCCGAAGGCCGTGCGTCCCAGCGTCCAGTCGAAGTAGGCGTTGAGGTTGAGTCCGAAGATCTCCGTGCGGTGGTAGTTGTAGGGCACTTTCGCCTCCGACCCGCGTATCAGTTCAAAGCGATCCTCCTGGTGGTTCCAGTAGATGGCCGGACGGAAGTGGAGGCGTCCGCTTCGGTTCTCACCCTTCAGCGACAAGAAGGTCTTGAGGGTGTGCTCAAACTGGTCGTCGAAGCGCGCGCTATAGTAAGTGTTCGACCCGTAGTCCTTGCTGCTTAGTCCTGCTTGCCACCGCAGGGCCACGTTGGGGTCGTCATATTGTCCTTGATAGAAAGCCTTTGCCGTGCGGTAGTCGCTGTTGAGCGATCCCGCCTTGCTGCGCTGGTAGCCGTCGCTGCGCAGGTAGGTGGCTGAGAGTTGGTTGCGCCAGCGTTGGGAACTGATGTTGCCGTGGGCCCCTGCCGCCAGGTAGCCGTAGCTGCCGCCCTCGAGATGGGCTGTCGCCCCGCTCTTCGCGTCGATGCGCGTGACGATGTTGATCGCTCCGAGTAGCGACGATGTGCCATAGACGCGGGCCGCGGGTCCTTCGAGCACCTCGATGCGCTCTATCTCCCCCAGGCTGACCGGCAGGTCCATCGCGTTGTGACCCGTCTGTGGGTCGCAGATGTTGATGCCGTTGAGCAGGATTGCCACCTGCTCGCTGTTGCCGCCTCGGATGCTCACGTCGGTGAGCGCCCCCAGCGGGCCTTTCTGCCTCACGTCCACTCCCGTGGCGTATTTCAACAGGTCGTTGACACTTTGTACCGGCGCAGCCGCTATGTCGCTGCGACTCAGTACAGTTACCATTCTCGCTTGCTGACGTACGGTCAGCGGCGCCCTCGTGCCTGTGACGTTTACTTCGTTCATCTCCACAGTGCGCTGCCAGGTCGTGTCGGGTTCGACGGCGACGGACGTGGTCTGCGCGGCTGCATCGGCACAGCGGAGCGTGGCTACGCTCAGCACGCCGATGATCACCTCTTTGCCCAAGACGCTAAAGAGGGAATAGCCGTGGTTGTTGAACTGCTTAAACTTCAGTACACGGCGCTTGTTGTAAACTGGTGTGTACATAATCGGGCTGCAAAATTACTACTTTTCATCTTAAAAGGCTGTTCTTTGTGCCGAGAAAATGAAAAACAAGTGGAAATATTTTGTGCTTCATCAAAATTCATTTACTTTTGCAGGAAAAGAAAAAAGAAGCAATGACACAACCCAATAAAAGTGGTCTGAGGGGCTGTCTGACCTCCCGGGCTCTGCGCATCGTCCTCTTCTTGCTGGCCATCCTGCTGCTGGGCGGCGTCTTTGTCTATCTCCTCAACGACGACGACCGTGGTCCGGTCTCGCCAGAGATGATGGACGAGGCAGCCACGGGGCGGAATAAGTCGGTCTATGACACGCTCGACGTGCTTGGCAACTATCTTTGGCTCGACGTGATGAAGAGTGCGAAGGCCGACTCGGCACAGCGGGCCGACCGTGAGCGCGAGGCCAAGGAGCGCGCGGAACGGGAGAAGGAGCGCAAGGCCCTGGCTCCCATGCCAGCGACGGACCAGGATGTGGAAGCCGTGGAGGAGATGGGGTCGCAACCCTCCCAGACCGTGCCTACGCCTTCGGCTCCTCCGCAGCCCTCCGTGGCTGCTCCCAAGATCGACAAGGTGACTGCACCGAAGGTGGAAGCCATTGGCAACGATTAGTGGGCCGCGTGGGTGAAACGATTGCTTTATAAAATAGGAGGAATTAAAATGAAACGACTATTATTTTTTGCCTTGACCGCGTTGGTCTTGGCCTCTTGCGCCACGACGACGCTCTTCGACGCCGAGGGACGCCAACTCAGTAAGTCGGAGCAGGACCGCATCACGGCCTCGGTCCTGAGCCAGCGGCTTGCCCAGCGCAAGTATCGCATTTTTGCCGACTATATGTACCCGCAGCGGGCTCCTGGCGTGCGCCTCAACGACGACTGGGGCGTGGAGGTGGGACGCGACTCCATCGGATTCTTCCTGCCCTATTTTGGCCAGGTCTATATGGCCGATCCGGCGAAAGGCCCGGGCATGATTTTTATCGCGCCCTTGGACAGCTACGAGGAAACCCAGATCAAGGAGGGCCACGTCCGCATCAAGGCGACGTGTCGCTACCGCCTCGACTCCTACCAGGTCTATCTCGACGTGTTCAGCAATGGGCGAGCCGAAATCTCCGTTATCCCGGCCAACCGCGACGCCATCCGCTATACGGGAGGCATGGATATGCAGGGAGTGTTCTTCACCTCGCCCGTGGCGGCAGCGCAATGGAAGGCGCGCCGATGAGGCTCCTTCTCAACCAGAAAAAGGTTGGGAAAACTATAGGAAAATAATCGGGTAGCCAACAAGGAAACAACAGAATCATCTATAAAGGAAACAACAGGAGCGTTTATAAAGGAAGCAAAAGAATCCTCTATAAGGGAATACAACAGAGTGAACTGTTGGAAAATAGGAAAAACAAGTAGTGGACAGTTGTCGTGCAGCTGTCCACTATTTGTAGGGGAAAGGGAAACCTCGCAGTCTTAGGCGTAGGTCTCGAGAAACTTCACCGTGCCTCTGACCACTACTTCCTTGGCCGTAGCGGGGATGAGGACGCTCTCGCCCTCTATAAGCGAGGTCTCCTCGCCTCCATCCACCTGCAGCGTGCCAATGCCCTCCATGGCGATGAGGATCACGAAACTGTCGAGCTCGGAATAGTCGATGAGCATGGGTTCGTCGATGTCATAGACCGAGGTGGTGAAATGCTGGCAGCGGACCAGTTCCACGCCCTCGTTCTTGGCAGGCTGGTAGTGGGTGCGGTAGTCGGGCAGCACGTCGTAGTCGATACACTCGGCAGCCTCGGCGGTGTGGAGCTGGCGATACTTGCCGTCCTTGTCCTTGCGCTTGAAGTCGTAGATGCGGTAAGTGACGTCGCTGGTCTCCTGGATCTCGGCCAGGAAGCAGCCCGCGCCGATGCTGTGGATGCGGCCTGCGGGGAGAAAGAAGACGTCGCCGTCCTTGACAGGATATTCCGCCAGAGCGTCGGTGATGGTGTCGTCCTCCACCATCTGCTTATACGCTGCGGGTGTGATCTGCTGCTTCAGACCGCTGCGCAGCGAGGCCGTGGGGTCGCTTTTCATCACATACCACATCTCGGTCTTGCCGCGCGGCAGCCCCTTCTGCTGAGCCTGCTCGTCGTTGGGGTGCACCTGGATGGAGAGTTGCTGGCGCGCGTCGATAAACTTGATGAGCAGGGGGAACAAATTGCCGTAGCGCGCGTAGTTCTCCTTGCCGACCAGCAGCTCCTTCTGCTCCGCCAGCACGTCGTTGAGTTTCCAGCCCTTGTATTCGCCGTTGGCGACAACAGTCTCGTTGTCTTTCACGCCCGACACCTCCCAGCTCTCGCCCACCTGGTCGAGGGACTTCTCCAGGTGCTTGAACGGGATAATCTTGTCACCACCCCAAATCGTCTGCTTCAGTAGTGGTTCAAACTTCAAAAACTCCATGTTCGTTATCTTGTTTTGATGATGTTCGTTTACAAAAAACGGCACAAGCGACGTGGTGCGCCTGTGCCGTCTAAGCCAGAAAGACGTGCTTTGACAGGCCGTCCTTATTTCTTGAACTTGAAGGAGGCGTTGCCCACCTTGAGCACATAGATGCCCTTCGGCAGTGCGCTCACATCCACGGGCTGGCCGCTCCACTGTGCCACCGCGAGACACTGCGTGCCGTTGAGGGCAAACACCTCTACGCGGCCCTGCTCAGCGCCTTCTATATATATAAGGTTCTCGCGCGCATAGACACGCACGTTGTTCGCCACGGCCTCGGCCTTGCCAATGCCGTCCGTACTGTTGTCGATGAAACTGACGGTCGCCTTGTAGCTGTAGCGCTCGTTGGTGCCGTCCTTCTTATCTACAGAGAGCGCCTCCTCGGTGAAGGAGATGCGGTTTACCTCGCTCAGATCGACCTTGCCGAGCTCAGTCGCATTCTCGCTGATGACAATACTTTCGCCGTTGGCCGACTGTGCGCTGGCGTAGCAGCACGGCAGCATTAGCAGCGAGATAACTGTAAGTCTTTTCAATAATCTCATACTCTTTATTTTGTCTTTGGTTCTATTCCGTTGAACAATAATGCAAAGATAGTGGGTTTTTCCAACTCCTGCAAGTTTTTGAGGGCTTTTCTCAGTTTTATCCAAGATTTGACCCGAAGCGTTCGGCTCTGTCACCAAAAGTCTTGATTTCCTGTTGATGCGTCAAGATAGTCGCCGTGGGGCTCGTGGCACCTGTCCGCCTGCTGGTCGTCAACAAAATGAGGGTGAGACCAAAATTCGTGGCATTTTATTTTGCAATGTCTGCAAATTGCAGTAATTTTGCGGGCAGTTATGTAACTAAATGACATGAAACGAGAGATAAAAAAAATCATCACGGACTGGGGCCGTCGCCCCTCCGACCGGCTCGAGCAACCTTCCGATTTCGAGCGCTTGTCGAAGCGGCTGGAGGCACGGAGCATCCATCTGGCTCCCCATTCCCTCCGCAGGCTCTGGAAATGGGTGTCGGCGGCCAAACCCGAGAAGCCTTCGCAGCGCACCCTCGACCGCCTCGCCCTCTTCGCAGGTTTCCAGGACTGGAAGGACCTGCAGAAGGCCCTCCACGGCACCAATGATGCCGCGCTCAACTACAAGGACTGAATCTGGTCCCTCGGAATGGCAACCAGCCTTCGACTTCAAAAGCCATTCTGAGGACCAGTCCCCGAAAACACAATAAGAAAAGGCCCGCCCTGCAATGAGGACGAGCCTTTTCTTATTTCTTTTGGCCTATGGCCGTTTGCACTGGCAAGTTGCTTACTTGGCGGCGACGGTACGCTTCTCCTTGATACGGGCAGCCTTACCGGTGAGGTTGCGCAGGTAGTAGAGCTTGGCGCGACGCACCTTACCACGCTTGTTCACCTCGATAGAGTCGATGTTCGGAGACTCGATCGGGAAGATACGCTCCACACCGATCGTACCAGACATCTTGCGGACGGTGAAACGTCTCTTCTCGCCATGGCCGATGATCTTGATCACGACACCACGGTAGAGCTGAATACGCTCCTTGTTACCCTCGGTGATCTTGTAAGCGACGGTCACAGTGTCACCGGCACGGAACTCCGGAAACTGCTTGCCGGTTGCAAATGCTTCTTCTGCAACTTTGATTAAATCCATTTCTTTGTACAGTTTAATGTTATTGGTTGCTCCAACGTAACGTGGCTCATGACTCTTCCATGGTCAGCGGTTCCGCCGAAAAGCGGGTGCAAAGGTACGCAAAAAATGACGAACAAAAGTGGATGGCGGGGGAAATTATGCGCCTTTAACACAAATTATTCCTCACAACAGACCCTCGGGATGAATTATTTTGGCTAACTTTGCAGAAAAGCTGACAACGCAGCCTCCCCGATCGCCAGTAGGTTGGTGACCTGCAGCGGCTTATTCGCAAACAGACACGAACGATAGATACAGATATAGATACAAATAGAAATATGAAGAAAATCGCTAGTCTTCTGATGGGGACGGTCTGTGTGGCTGGAGCTTTCCTCGCCCTCGCGGCCTGTTCCAGTCCTTACGAAGTAGCCTCGATGGATCGTTCGCGCCTCGTGGTCGATGCGCGCTACGATGCCCGTCCCGACGCCGAGGCCATGGCTTTCATCGCTCCCTACCAGCGGGAGGTCGATTCGTTGATGTTCCCCGTGGTAGGGGAGACAACCCACCAGATGGCCACGGGCCGACCGGAGAGCGACCTGAGCAACCTGCTGGCCGACATCATGGTCTGGGCGGGAACAGATTTTGGCGAGCAACCGCAGTTGGGCGTGTACAACATGGGTGGCATCCGGGCCAACCTGCCGGCAGGCAAGGTGACCAAGGGCGACATCCTCAATGTCGCCCCGTTTGAGAACAAGATCTGCTTCCTCACCCTCACGGGCGAAGACCTGCTGCTGCTCTTCCGCGAGATAGCCCACCGCGGTGGCGAAGGCGTGAGCCATGGTGTGGAACTGACCATCACCAAGGACGGACAACTGATCGCGGCCCGGCTCCACGGTCAGGAGATAGATCCTCAGGGCCGCTACCGTATAGCCACGCTCGACTATGTAGCGCAGGGCAACGACCAGCTCTCGGCTTTCAAGCGCAAGACCGACGTCCACGAGCCGGGCGGAAAGGAGAACGACAGTCGCTTCCTCATCGAGCGCTATTTCCAGGAGAAGGCCAGTAAGGGCGAGCAGGTAGATGCGCGTCGCGAGGGCCGAATCGTCATCCAATAATTGATCATATTCGACAAGACTCATGAACAAAACTTACTCCATATTCATTGTCGCCCTGCTGCTTTGCTCCTCCGTGGGCGCATGGGCGCAGAAACAGAAGGTGCTGACCATCCTTCATACCAACGACACACATAGCACGATTTTCCCGCTCTCGGAGATGCTCAGCGACACCATGACGGCGGGCCGCGGAGGCTTCATGCGGCGCGTGGCTATGATCAAGGAGGAGCGTGCCAAGGATCCCGATTTGTTGCTCTTCGATTCGGGCGACTTCTCGCAGGGGTCGGCCTACTATACTCTCTACAAGGGCGATGTGGAGAGCGGACTGATGAACCTCATGCACTATGACGCCGGAACCATCGGCAACCATGAGTTCGACTTCGGACTCGACAATATGGCACGGGTCTTCCGCCGCCTCAACTTTCCCATCCTCTGTGCCAACTACGACTTCACGGGTACGGAGCTCGATGGCCTCGTCAAACCCTACGTCATCCTCAAGCGCAAGGGACTGAGGATCGGCGTCTTCGGACTCTGTCCCGAGCTCGACGGGCTGGTCGATCACAAAAACTTTGAGCCCATTCGCTATCACGACCCGATAGCCGCGGCCCGCGAGATGGTGCAGACGCTGCGGGCCAAGCATTGCGACCTGATCATCTGTCTCTCCCATCTCGGATGGAAGATAGAGGAGGTGAGCGATGATGACGTGATAGCGGCCGTGGAAGGCATAGACCTGGTGCTGGGTGGACACAGCCATAGCTATTTCCGCCAGATGCAGTATGTCAAGGACCCAGCAGGACGTGAGGTGCCGGTCGATCAGAACGGCAAGCATGCGGTCTATGTGGGCAAGATCCGGGTGGAGATGGTGCCGGCCAAAACGAAAAAATAAGTTCAAGGAATTGATTTTATGGAAGAGAACAAGACAGAGCAGGGTTACTGCTACAAGTATCCGCGCCCAGCGGTGACGACCGACGTCGTCCTCTTCGCGATGGTGGATTCCCAGATGAAGGTGCTTCTGATACAGCGGGGCAGAGATCCCTACAAGGGTCAGTGGGCGTTTCCGGGTGGATTTCTCAATATGGATGAGACCGCCGAGGTGGGTGCGCTGCGAGAACTCAAGGAGGAGACGGGACTGGAATTGGACCACGTCAGACAGTTTCACACCTTCACCCGCCTCGACCGCGATCCGCGAGGGCGCACGATCAGTATCGCCTACTATGAGTTGATCGACTGCCAGAAGGTGGTGGGAGGCGACGATGCGGCCTGCGCCCAGTGGTTTTCCCTTGACGATCTTCCGCCTTTGGCTTTCGACCACGCCGATATGTTGGAGAAGGCCCGCTGTGCCTTGGCTTGCCAGCAGAAGTTGGAGAAGCTGGGCCTCGTCTGACGCCGTCCTCACAGACAGGGGAATAAGCAAAAGCCGCACTTATTGATGTCCAATCAATAGGTGCGGCTTTGTGTAGCGAGTTGGCAGTGGAGCGCCGATGATGGCTTGTCGAGCCTCGGCGGCAGCCTGTGGCCAGGGTGGCTAAGCCACCAGCTGGTAGAGCATGAACAGCCAGTGGGCCATCAGCGCGGCGCAGAGACCGCCGATGGTGTGGGAGAGAATAGCCTTGGAGGTCAGCTCACGATAGCCAATGGCGTCGAGCATGGCTGTATGGGTACTGAGGTAGCCCGACCAGCACATACCGATGGCGGTGCAGACAGCAATGGCGTTGCCGTCGATCCAGCCCTGGGCTGCGAAGTTGGGAATCAAGCTCAGCGCAGCGCCTACAGCACCAAGAGCGGTGATGGGGAAGGCGATCTGGTGAGGATCGTTCAGGCCGAACAGCGGCTCAAGGATGAAGTTGATCTTGTTGGCCAGGGCCGGCAGCAGCTCGATACCCTCGTAGGCTGCGCCCGTGAAGGTGCCGTCCTTGCTTGCGCCAAACGTGAGGATCATGACCAGCGTGGAGATGATCAGCACACCCGGGATGATGGACATTCCTACCTCCACACCCGATTTGCCACCATCGAGCAACGAGTTGAGCGTGCGCAGGAAGGTCGATTTCTCCTCCTCGTGGATCACCTTCTCCGGCATTTCCTTGAACTTCTGGGAGTCGAGGGCGTTCTCCTCGCGGTAGGCAGGATAGGCTTTCAGCACGAAATACTGCATGCAGCGGGTGGAGACGACGCAGCCCGTGCAGGCGCCGAAGAAACCGATGAGCGGCTCCATCATGTAGCCCTGTCCCATCATGAAGACGATCACGATGAGGCCCATACCGAAGGCCGTACCGAAGTTGGTCAGGGAGATGTACTGGAACTTTTTGAAGTAGCCACTGAAGTGGGTGTCCTTGGCCAGCGTGATGATAGCGGGGTTGTCGCTGAGGAAGGTCAGGACGGCGCCCAGCGAGGCCACACCCGGAAGGTTGAAAACAGGCTTCATGAGCGGGCGCAGGATCTTCTCGATGAGATCCACTACGCCAAACTCCACAAACACCTTGCCCAGCGCGCCCGTGAGCACACAGATGGCCATGAGGTAGAAGCAAGTGTTGAGTAGAAGGTCGTGTGCGGTGTGCATCACGGTGTTGAGCATGGGGGCAGCACCCATTCGGTATCCGATGTAACCGAAGAGCGCACCAACGATGAGTAGGCAGGTCAAGCCTTTCGGAATCCATCCGAAGAGACCCGATTTCTTGCCCGACGCGCGGTCTTCCCGCTGTTGAGATTCATTTGTCATGATTGTCTTGGCTGTCAGCCGTCAATTGTTTTTGAGTTATTTTTGGCTGCAAAAGTACCAAATGTTTCCCATTATACCAAGCAGATGGCACAAAAAATGGAATTGTAATGGCATAAATTTTGAGATACCGTCTTTTATTGCTATCTTTGCAAAGGAGATGCGCCCGCCTGCACTATGGTCGGGTTAGGGTTCGCAGCAAGGGCTGGCAGCGTCTCGTGGCAGAAGTGATTTCGGCACATAGAATCTCGCTCGCCGGCACGAATGGTTACACGGAATAAACAGATTGTTAGTATATGAAGGACTTTTTCAAAAACGTATTGGCTACGGCGGTCGGTGTGCTGCTTGTAGGTTTCATCACGGGCTTTTTCATGGTGGTCAGCCTGGTGGGCATGGCGCTCTCCCAGAGCGAGACGGCTCCAGTGGCGGACAACTCCGTACTGGTGCTCAGGCTCACGGGGTCGCTCTCGGAGCGGGCCAACGACGACGTGCTCGCCTCGCTGTTCGGCGACCGAATCCCGAAGCTGGGACTTGCCACGATGACGGAGGCCATCCGCCAAGCCAAGGAGAGTGATAAAGTCAAGGGTATCTATATCGAGGCGGGTGCGTTTGCCCCTGATTCCTACGCCTCGCTCGCTGCCATCCGTCGCGAACTGGAGGAGTTCCGCAAGGCCGGAAAGTGGATCGTCGCCTATGGCGACTCCTATACGCAGGGGGCTTATTATCTGGCCTCGGTGGCCGACAAGGTCTATCTCAATCCGCAGGGACAAGTCGATTGGCACGGCCTGGGATCTGAACCGGTCTTCGTCAAGGACCTGCTGGCCAAACTCAATGTCCGCATGCAGGTGGCAAAGGTCGGCACGTACAAGAGCGCCACGGAGATGTTTACGGGCGAGAAGATGAGCGATGCGGACCGCCAGCAGACCACGGCCTACCTCACGGGCATCTGGCAGAACGTTGTCTCCGCCGTGGGCAAGAGCCGCAGCCTCACGGCTCAGCAACTTAATGCCTACGCCGACAGCCTCGTCTCGCTGGCTGCTCCCCAGGACTATGTGCGGATGCGGATGGTGGATGGGTTGCTCTATACGGACCAGGTACGCCAGGCAGTGAAGAAAAAAATGGGTCTCTCGCCCGATGACGAGATTCCGCAGGTGAGCATGTCCGACTTGCTGGCTGCTGGACCTGAGGACAAGAAAGGCGACGAGATCGCCGTCTATTACGCTGTGGGCGACATCGTTGATGGTGTGGTCGCCATGCCTTCGCGCGAGAGTGTGATCGACGCACAGAAGGTCTGTGCCGACTTGCAGGATCTCGCCAAGGACAAGGACGTGAAGGCTGTGGTGCTGCGCGTCAACAGCCCGGGTGGATCGGCCTATGCTTCCGAGCAGATCTGGCACCAGGTAATGGAACTGAAGAAGGTGAAGCCCGTCGTCGTCTCGATGGGTAGTTATGCAGCCTCGGGTGGTTACTACATCAGTTGTCCGGCCAACTGGATTGTGGCTGAGCCCAATACGCTGACCGGATCCATTGGTATCTTTGGTATGTTCCCCGATGTGAGCGGACTGCTCAGGGAAAAACTGGGACTGAAGTTTGACGAGGTGAAAACCAACAAATATGCGCTCTTTGGTACGCGCTCGCGTCCGTTCACCGCCGATGAGCTCAGCCACCTGGAGTCGTATATCGACCGTGGCTATAAGCTCTTCCGTCAGCGTGTGGCCGATGGCCGCCGTCTCAAGGTTGATCAGGTGGAGCAGGTGGCCCAGGGTCATGTGTGGTTGGGGCAGGACGCCCTGAGGATCGGTCTTGTCGACCAGCTCGGTGGCGTCGAGGTGGCTCTGCGCAAGGCGGCCCAACTGGCGAAGCTCACGCAGTGGCATTCTACGGCCTATCCGGTGCTCCCCGACTACCTTTCGCAGTTGCTCGATCTCCCAGGAGCAGCCCGTGGCAACTATCTCGACGAGCAGATGCGGCAGTCGCTGGGTGCTTACTATGAGCCGTTTGCCCTCATTAGAGACCTCCAGATGCAGAATCCGCTCCAGGCGCGTCTGCCGTTCGAACCGAATATTCATTAATCCTCCTAATCTCCGAAAAGTGTTGTGGAAGGCGATTTCATCAAAATATACGACTGGTTGCGCCCCCTGAGCTGGCTCTACGGGCTGGGCGTGGGCTTTCGCAACCAACTCTTCGAATTGGGCATTCTCCGAAGCCGGAGTTTCAGTGTGCCCGTCATCTCGGTGGGCAATATCACCGTGGGCGGATCGGGCAAGACGCCGCATGTGGAGTATCTCATCCGCCTGTTGCAGGACAAGGCAAAGGTGGCGGTGCTCAGCAGGGGTTATAAGCGCAAGAGCCGGGGCTATCTGCTGGCAGAGGACGACACGCCGATGAGGCTGATCGGAGACGAGCCGTACCAGATGAAGCGCAAGTTTCCGAAGATCCATGTCGCGGTGGACAAGAAGCGCTGCGAGGGTATCGATCGCCTCACTTCCGACGAGGCTACTTGCGACACCGATGTCGTGCTCCTCGACGACGCCTACCAGCACCGCTATGTCAAACCGGGCATCAATATCTTGCTCGTCGATTACCATCGCCTTATCCTCTACGATGAGTTGTTGCCCGCGGGAAGGCTCCGCGAGCCGAAGAGTGGGAAGGACCGTGCCGACATCGTGATTATCACCAAGTGTCCGCCCGATCTCAAGCCGGTCGATTACCGGGTGCTGACGAAGGCCATGAATCTCTTCCCCTACCAGGAGTTGTATTTCTCGTGTCTGGCCTACGACGAGCTCCACAGGCTCTTCGGAGAAGAAAAAAGAACGCTCGACAGCATCCTCAACCACCATGTGCTGCTGCTCACGGGCATTGCCTCGCCACGACAGATGGAGCTGGATCTCACGCCTTATGTCACGGGGAGCCCGCTCGACATCGCCACAAGGCCAATGGAGCCTGTCAAACCCTCCAGCCTCATCACGCCGCTGTCCTTCCCCGACCACCATGCGTTCAAGGCCAAGGACATTCGGAGAATCAACGAGGTGTTCGAAAGTCTGCCGGAGCCCAAACTCGTCATCACGACGGAGAAGGACGCTGCGCGACTGGAGCGTGTCGAGGGGCTGAGCGAGGCGTTGCGAAAGTGTCTTTATGTCCTTCCGCTGAGAATCCAGTTTATGCTGGATCAGGAAGAAAAATTCAATGATAAGATTATCAGTTATGTACGAAAAAATTCAAGAAACAGTCTCCTGGCTCAAAGCAAGGATGCACACAAGTCCAAAAACCGCCATCATTCTGGGCACGGGCCTCGGACAATTAGCTTCAGAAATAACCGACAGTTATGAGTTTTCCTATAAGGATATTCCCCATTTCCCCGTCTCTACGGTAGAGGGTCATGCAGGAAAACTGATCTTTGGCAAACTCGGAGGCAAGGACATCATGGCCATGGAGGGCCGTTTCCATTTCTATGAGGGCTACGCCATGAAGGAGGTGACGTTCCCGGTGCGCGTCATGCGTGCGCTGGAGATCGAGACGCTCTTCGTCAGCAATGCCTCGGGAGGTATGAATCCCGACTTCCATGTGGGCGACCTGATGGTCATCACGGACCATATCAACTTCTTCCCCGAGCATCCCTTGCGCGGCAAGAACGACCCCATCGGTCCTCGCTTCCCGGATATGCACGAGGCTTATGACCACGAACTGGTGGCGCTGGCCGACGAGATTGGCCGCGAGAAGGGTATCAAACTCCAGCATGGTGTCTATGTGGGCGTCCAGGGCCCGACTTTCGAAACGCCGGCGGAGTATCGTATGTATCGCCTTCTCGGTGGCGACGCAGTGGGAATGAGCACCGTTCCCGAGGTGATTGTGGCGCGCCATAGTGGCATCAGAGTCTTCGGCGTGAGTGTCATCACCGACTTGGGTGGTTTCGACGTGCCCGTGGAGGTGAGCCACGAGGAGGTGCAGGAGGCTGCCAATGCGGCTCAGCCCCACATGACGGAACTCATGCGCGAGATGATTCGTCGGTCATAGACGGATGGTCGGCTGAACGTGGGCCTACTCATATAATATATAAGGAGAAATATATATAGGTATATATAAAGCAGAAATGGAAATCAACGAGATAGGGGAGTTTGGTCTGATCGATCGACTGACCAAGGGGCTTCCCACACACAATGCCTCTACCTTGATGGGGCCAGGCGACGATTGTGCGGTGATCGACAGTGGCGATAAGCTGACGCTCATCACCTCGCAACTCTTCATGGAGGGCGTCCAGTTTGACCTGACTTACATTGACATGGAGCACCTGGCCTACAAGGCGGTTATGGCGACGATCAGCAATGTCTTTGCCATGAACGGTACGCCGCGCCAACTGACTGTCAGCATCGGCCTGGGAAAACGGTTTAAGGTCGAGGACCTGGATGCTTTCTATCAGGGCTTGCAAAAGGCGTGCGACAAGTGGGGAGTTGATATTGTAGGTGGCGACACCACGTCTTCCTTCACAGGACTGGCCATTGCGCTGACTTGTGTCGGTGAGGTGGCCAAGGAGGAGGTGGTCTATCGTCGTGGAGCGAAGGAGACCGACCTCATCTGTGTCTCTGGAGACCTGGGGGCTGCCTACATGGGACTGCAGATCCTGGAGCGCGAGAAGTCTGTCTATTATCAGCAGGTGGACGAATACAACAAGGAGATGCGTCAGGCAAAGGCCGAAGGCGATCAGGCGAAGATTCAGGCTTTGCAAAACAATCGTGCGGCCATAGAGGGTTTTCAGCCCGACTTTGCGGGTAAGGAATACCTCATCGACAGACAGTTGAAGCCCGAGGCGCGTGGAGACGTCTTGCAACTGCTCCGTCAAGCTGGCGTCCGTCCCACGTCTATGACGGATGTCTCAGATGGACTGGCTGCGGAGCTTCGCCACCTCTGTGAGCAAAGCCATTGTGGCTGTCGTGTCTATGAGAAGAACATCCCCATCGACTACCAGACGGCGGCGGCTTGCGAGGAGTTTAATATGAATCTTACTACTGCCGCCTTGAGCGGAGGTGAGGATTATGAACTTCTGTTTACCGTCCCTATCGGAGATCATGAGAAGATAGAGTCTATGGAAGGCATTCGCCAGATCGGCTATATCACCAAGGAGCAGTTTGGTCGCTACCTGATCATGCGCGATGCCCAGGAGTTTGAACTTCGTTCCCAGGGCTGGGGAGAGGAGAAAAAGTAGGATCCGCATCCGCTCCTTTGGATACTAAGAAAGGTTTAGAAGATTTGCCCCTATTGGACTTATCCTGATAGGGGCTTGTCCTAATTCTCTTTTGTCTCTGATCATAGTAATACGCAAACGACCCATACAACGCTCGCAACGAGGAAGTCTTTCGGTTGACTTCTAATAGGTGCGAAGGTTGTATGGGTCGTTTCTGTTCTTTCCCTACAGGGCTATCGTGCTTTCAGATGTATCGTGAAGCTTCGTCTTGATCCGCCAGTTTCATGGAGGATCCATTTACTCCGGCAACCCCCATGTGGAATCCGATTACCCAGACAGCCCCATGTGGAATCCATTTACTCCGACAACCTCATAAAGGCTTGAGGCAGGTGTTCGATGAGGTCGCTGGCTATGAGGCTCTCTTTTCCCAACGCCTTGGCAGCCAAGTCGCCTGCCAGTCCATGGAGGTACATTCCCATCATGGCTGCGTCTGCGGGTTGGTAGCCTCGTGCGAGTAGGCCGAGGAGGATGCCGGTGAGCACGTCGCCGCTTCCTGCCGTCGCCATACCGCTATTGCCCGTCGTGTTGAAGATCACATGCCCGTCTGGCAGACAGAGCGCCGAATAGTGTCCCTTTAATATAATGTACGCGTGAAGAGATTTGGCCATTTCGGAGCACCGTTGCAGTCGTTCGTAGTCGCTGCCTGGTGTTGCTCCGAGCAGACGGTCGAATTCGCGCGGATGGGGAGTCAAGATCATTCCCTTCGGCAACTGCTGCATCCAGGTGCGGTGGCCAGAGAGAATGTTCAGCGCGTCGGCATCAGCCACGATGGGACACTGTGTGCGTCTGATCTGCGTGATCATGGCGATGGCAGTCGTCTCCTGCTGACCCAGTCCTGGTCCGATTGCCAAGGCGTCGTAGTCGGTAGCGTCGATTGCTTCCGAGAATACGGCATTGTCCTCGTCGATGCGGAGCACTGCCTCAGGCACGCTGATCTGCATGATGGCGCTATTGAACCTCGGGGTAGCTACGCTGAGTTTGCCCACACCAGCCCGCATGCAAGCCCGTGAGGCGAGGATAGAGGCACCAGCCATACCGTAGCTACCAGCTACGAGGAGGGCGTGTCCCATCATCCCTTTGTTGACGAACTCGCCTCTGTGGCGGATGTGCGCACGGATCAGCGCCTCTTCTGCCAGCGCGTAGCGCGCGTCGGTCTGTTCCACATACTGCTGGCTCAGTCGGATGTCCAACACCCGTACGCGTCCGATAAACTGCTGGTTGTCGGCAAAGAAGAAGGAGAGTTTCTTCTGGTGGAGCGTCAGCGTCAGGTCGGCACGGATGATGTTGCTACGGACGTTGAACGTGTTGTCCTCTGCCATTAGTCCCGATGGCAGGTCGATGCTGACAACGGTGGCGGGGCATTGGTTGATATATTTCACCAGCGAGGCAAAACCGCCTGTGAGTGGCTTGTTGAGGCCTGAGCCAAACAGACCGTCGATGACGACTGTGCCTTTGGGTAGCTCGGGCGGGTCAAACTGTGTCGTCACTTCGGTGAGCTTCTTCGGGTGAATGTCGTCGCGAAGTCGCTGGAGGTTGGCCGCACAGTCGGGGGAGAGGTGCTTGGAGGTGTTGAAGAGGTAGATCTTCACATGATAGCCACGCTCCAGCAGCAGCCGCCCTACGGCCAGGGCGTCGCCTCCGTTGTTGCCCGGTCCGGCAAAGATGACTACTGGCGTGCGGTCGGTCCACTCTTCGGTGATGGCCATAGTGAGGACCTTCGCCGAACGCTCCATCAGGTCAATCGAGTTGATTTGATCCTTTTCTATCGTGTATTTGTCCAACTCATGGAGTTGGGTGCTTGTGAAAATCTTCATGACGATGCAAAATTACAAAAAAATGTCGTATTATAGGACCGTTGTTTGCTTTATTTTTCGTAATTTTGCGCAAAATAATCAACGCAATGTCATGAGCAGAGTAACAATCAAGGACAAAACCTTTGAGGTGTCCATCACCGAGGAGGAGATTCAGCAGCGCGTTCGTGCCGTAGCCGATCGCATCAACCACGATTTACAGGGTAAAAACCCCATCTTTTTGGCCGTTCTCAATGGCTCGTTTGTCTTTGCCGCGGACTTGGTGCGCTGCATCACTATTCCGAGCGAGGTCTCTTTCGTTCGCCTCCAGTCTTATGAGGCGACGGAATCTACGGGCGTCGTCAAGGAAGTTATAGGCTTGTCCGCTGATATCAAGGGACGCAACATCGTCATCGTGGAGGATATCGTCGATACGGGCCGCACCATGAAGCACATGGTGGAGGAATTGAAGAAGTATCAGCCCAACAGTATCCGTATCTGCACATTGCTGCTCAAGCCGGGCAAGCTCACCGTGCCTCTTGACGTGGAGTATGCTGCACTGCGTATCCCCAACGACTTCATCGTTGGTTATGGTCTCGACTACGATCAGCAGGGACGCGGCTTGCGTGACATCTACACATTGGTCGAAAAGTAAACCTTTGGCGGTCAGACCGGATTGAGCCATAGGCGTGGTCTGTTCCTCCCTCCTGCAGGTGTTTTGTGGGAGGAAGTGAGACTTGTGTGTTTTGGCCAATACGTTACGACTGCGCACATTTATTTATATATGAAGAATATCGTAATTTTTGGTGCACCTGGTGCTGGTAAGGGCACGCAGAGTGACAAACTGATTGAGAAGTACGGTCTGGGCCACATCTCCACGGGTGATGTGTTGCGTAGCGAGATCAAAAACGGAACGGAACTTGGCAAGACGGCCAAGGGCTATATCGACCAGGGTCAGTTGATTCCCGACGAACTGATGATCGATATCCTCGCCAGCGTCTATGACAGTTTTGGTGCCGACCACAAGGGAGTCATCTTTGATGGCTTCCCCCGCACCATCCCGCAGGCTGAGGCTTTGAAGAAGATGCTTGCCGAGCGCGGCCATGAGGTGGCAGCTATGATCGAGCTGTTCGTACCCGAGGATGAGCTGATGAAGCGTCTCTTGCTTCGCGGCCAACAGTCCGGACGCAGCGACGACAATGAGGAGACCATCAAGAAGCGTCTCAATGTCTATCATTCTCAGACCGCTCCCCTCATCGACTGGTATGAAAAGGAGGGCATCCACCGTCATGTGGAGGGTCTCGGCACTATCGACGAGATCTTTGGTCGCGTCTGCGAGGTGGTCGACAAACTGTAAACTCTCTTGTTCATATAAAGGAGTATGGGACCTTTGCCGAACGTGCGTGGGCCTCATACTCCTCCGTTTTCCACAACCCCTCTCCTCATTCCCTATTTTGAAAAGATAAGAAATGGAATCAAACTTCGTAGATTATGTGAAAATACGCTGTCGCTCGGGCAAGGGCGGCAAAGGATCCATGCACCTCAAGCATATCAAGTATAATCCCAATGGCGGCCCAGATGGTGGCGACGGTGGCAAGGGAGGCAGTATCTATCTCCGGGGCAACCACAACTATTGGACGTTGCTCCACTTGCGCTATCAGCGCCATATCTATGCGGAGCATGGAGGCAATGGAGGAAGGGATAAATGCCACGGCACCGATGGTAAGGACATTTACATCGACGTGCCCTGTGGTACGGTGGTCTATGATGCCGAGACAGGAAAGTATGTCTGTGATGTGACGCATGATGGCCAGACCGTGATGCTCCTGAAGGGAGGACGCGGTGGACTGGGCAACTTCCAGTTTCGCACCGCCACCAACCAGGCTCCGCGCTACGCACAGCCGGGTGAGCCTGCACAGGAGATGACGGTGATCATGGAGCTCAAACTCCTTGCCGATGTGGGCTTGGTCGGCTTCCCCAATGCAGGCAAATCCACGCTTCTCTCGGCTTTGTCGAGTGCAAAGCCGAAGATTGCCAACTATCCCTTCACCACGATGGAACCATCGCTGGGCATTGTGAGTTATCGTGACCACCAGAGCTTTGTGATGGCCGACATCCCGGGTATCATCGAGGGCGCCAGTGAGGGTAGGGGACTGGGTCTTCGCTTCCTGCGCCATATCGAGCGTAACTCCTTGTTGCTCTTCATGGTTCCTGGCGACACCGACGATATCAAGCGCGAATATGAGATCCTGTTGAACGAACTGGCCAACTTCAACCCCGAGATGCTGCAAAAACACCGCGTACTGGCTGTCACCAAGTGTGACCTGCTGGACGAGGAGTTGATGGAAATGCTGCGCGAGACCCTGCCGACCGATCTGCCTGTGGTGTTCATCTCTGCTGTGACAGGTTTCGGTATCAGCGAACTGAAGGATGTGTTGTGGCGTGAGCTCAATGCCGAGAGCAACAAGCTTCAGGAGATTACTGCTGAGGATACGCTCGTTCACCGCGATATCATCGCCTCGGAATACAAAGATGAGGAGTTTGATGCGGAGGAGGCTGCTGAGGCGGACGAGGACGACATCGAGCTCTTGGACGACTACGAGTATGTCGATTAGACCGTTTTACGAGGACACGGACATTGCCTTGGCCCGTTACGCCCTTGGCAAAGGTGTCCTTGCTTTCAGCACCATGCGTCCTGGCGGCGTGAGCCAGGGTTCCTATGCCTCGATGAATATCAATGCCTACTGTGGTGATAAGGCAGAACATATCGCCGAGAACCGCCGTAGGCTGGCGGGAGCCTTGGGAGTGGAGGTGGATCAAATACTGGTCCCCCACCAGGTGCATGGTACGGAGACACGGGTTGTCGATGCGCAGTTGCTGCGCAGTTCTTTCTCCGAGCGTGCTGCCCTCCTTGAGGGTGTGGACGCTTTGACGACCAATCAGCCCGGGGTCTGTATCGGTGTCTCCACTGCCGATTGTGTCCCTGTGCTCCTCTATGATCCCATCCATCAGGCCACTGCCGCAGTTCATGCTGGCTGGCGGGGCACCCAGCAGCGCATCATTGGCCATGTGCTGCACACGATGGCCACCCAATATCATACACAACCATCCGACTTGCGTGCCGTTATCGGGCCCGCCATTTCCCTTCATGCCTTCGAGGTGGGTGACGAGGTGTGGCAAGCCTTTGCTGAGGCTGGTTTTGACATGCGACTGATAGCGCGCAAAGAAGATAAGTGGCACATCAACTTGCCCTTATGCAACCGCTTGCAACTGCAGGACTTGGGGGTGCCGATGGAGCAAATCGCCGACTCCAATAGCTGCACTTACACGCAATGCGAGCAGTATTTCTCAGCCCGACGTCTGGGTATCCAGTCGGGGCGCGTCTATTCGGGAATTCTGCTGCGCCCTTGATTCTCGCCAGTAGGGGCAGTCAAGGGCGACTTTCTGTCTGCGTTCTTCCATAGATAGCGTGTCTTGTGCTCGGTATTTTGCGCATATCAAGATTTTTCGTACCTTTGCAGCATAATTGCAAAATGGTTGTAAAGGCACAAACAATGACAGAACAAGACAAGAAGAAGCAACGCGAAATAGAGGAGGACGCACGCATCGAGTATCATCATACGATGCCAATCCAGTTTCGCTTCACGGATGCTGACCGCTTTGGTCACGTCAACAACAGTGTTTATCTGCAGTATTATGACACCGCCAAGGTGGATTATTTCGAGAAGGTAGGAGCTGATATCTTCCACCGCGACCACGCCATGGTCATCGCCCACATCGAGTTCAACTTCCTTGGACAGGTCTATACGACGGATGACGTGGAGGTGCAGACGGCTATCACGCATATTGGTCGCCGCAGTATGAAACTCTCGCAACGACTCATCGACCGCAAGACGGGTGAGGTGAAGTGTGAGGGCTTCAGCATCATGGTGGCCTACGATTTGGAGAAAGGCGTCTCTACAGAGGTATGGCCGGAGTGGATTGAAGCACTCAACCGCTATGAGGGACGCGAGTTGAGATCAGAGGAGGAGAAATCATGAAACGGATGATGATGACTGCCCTTGCTTGGGCAACGGTTTCCTTGGCGGCTTTGGCACAGACCACGGTCTTCGGCGGCAACTACCGCATTCCCTCTATCCTGCGATTGGCCGATGGCAAAGTGGTGGCCTTTAGTGACTATCGCCCAGAAGGAGGCGATGTGGGACAGCGTGCCACCTTGCAAAACGATATTGTAGCCAAAGTCTTTGACAAGCGATGGGGAGAGGAGATGACCTTGCTGAAGGCAGGTAAGCACGACAACGGACGCTTGTTCAGTTTCGGCGATGCAGCGACGGCCTATGATGCACAGACGGGGCGGATTCTCCTGATGTGTGCCTATGGAGATGTGTGCTATTGGAATTCCACGCTCCGCGACCCCATTGGAGTTTATCGTGCCTATTTCCATTTGGATGGCAACACGATCGTCAAGGATAGTGCGCAGGAGGTGACGCGTGAGATCTATCCCCTGTTTCATGGCGCTGTGATGAAAACTTTCTTCACGAGTGGACGCATCTGTCAGAGCAGCCGCCCGCTGAGGCCGATGTGTCCTCAAAGGCTCTATGCTTCCTTGGCCAGCAATCTGGGAGCGATGGTGGTCTTCTCCGACGACTTCGGTCAGACCTGGGATATTCTTGGTGGCATGCAGGTGCAACCCGCACCCCAGGGTGACGAGGCGAAATTGGTGGAGTTGCCCAATGGCGATGTGTTGCTCAACTGTAGGGCGCGCGACGCAGACGGGCGCTACCTCAACATCTTCCACTACACCAATCCGTCAAGGGCTGAAGGAGCATGGGAGCAGCCCGTCTTGTCAGCCGATACGACCACGCTGGGTCTCTACGGAGCACGCTGCAATGGCGAGACGTTAGTTCTTCCTGTGCGTAGTGTGAGAACCGGAAAGCGCACCCACCTCATCCTACAGTCGCTTCCGTTTGGTACGGATCGTAGCAGGGTAGGCATCTATTACAAAGCGTGTGGCGAAGGCGTGCAGCAGGTCAGCGAACTGGCTACGGGATGGAGGCGCTTTGATGTGAGCAAGACTCATTCGGCCTATTCCACAATGGCCTTCAACGGACGCGACGGCATAGCGTTGCTCTACGAGGAAGACCTGACAGGCCCCAATCCCGACAATTACAACTACAATATCAAGTATGTTGACCTCCCGATAGCACAAATCACCTACGGCGAGTATCTCTACGACAACACACGAAAATAAACAATAAAAAAGCGACCGAAGACTCTTCCTCTTCGGTTGCTTTTTATAAAAAAAATATCATTCTATTCCCAGTCTTTCGACCTTTGGGACGGAATGATACTCATCTCAAATGATGCGAAAGTCAGCTTCCGTGCGCTTTCACGAAATGGAAAGCGCGCGGAATGCACTTTGATTACTTACGCAAGCCAAGAGCCTTGATGATAGCGCGGTAACGCTCGATGTCGCGCTCGTAGAGATAGTCGAGCAAAGCGCGACGCTTACCGACCAGCTGGGTCAGAGAGCGCGTGGTGACGAAGTCCTTGTGGTGCTTCTTCACATGCTCCGTGAGGTGCTTGATGCGGTAGGTGAAGAGGGCAATCTGGCTCTCAGCGGAACCCGTGTCCTCTGCTTTCTGGTCGTGACCGAACTGGGTAAAGATCTCTTGCTTCTTAGTTTTGTCTAAGTACATTTTGTTTTGATGATTAAATGAATGCACCATTACATCCTTCCCCCGCCTCGTAAGTCATCAATCTGTACGCAGCGGTGTCGAATGCATCGGACTTTCCGAAAGTGCGGGTGCAAAGTTACTACTTTTTTCCCATACAAGCACCTTTCTGGACGGAAAAATGCTCTAAGTCAGTTATATTTCGGATTATCTTCGTACCTTTGCACAGGATTTTCCATAACGACGATAGTTTTAAGGTAAAATGCAAGATATTCGTAACATTGCAGTCATTGCACATGTCGATCACGGCAAGACAACGCTGGTCGATAAGATGATGCTCGCGGGCAAACTCTTCCGCGATGGACAGGATAACAGCGGTGAAGTGCTCGACGCCAACGATCTGGAGCGAGAGCGCGGTATAACCATTCTGAGTAAGAACGTCAGTATCAACTGGAAAGGTGTGAAAATCAATATCCTCGACACGCCGGGTCACTCTGATTTCGGTGGAGAGGTGGAGCGCGTGCTCAATATGGCCGATGGTTGTCTGCTCCTCGTCGATGCCTTTGAGGGCCCGATGCCGCAGACCCGTTTCGTGCTTCAAAAGGCCCTACAGATAGGTCTGAAGCCCATCGTGGTGGTCAACAAGGTGGACAAGCCCAACTGCCGCCCGGAGGAAGTCTATGAGATGGTCTTCGACCTGATGTGTGACCTCAATGCGACAGAGGACCAGTTGGACTTCCCCGTCGTCTATGGTTCGGCCAAGAATGGCTGGATGGGTCCAGATTTCAAAACTCCGACGGACAATATCGACTATTTGCTCGACAAGATTTTGGAAGTTATTCCGGCTCCACGCGTCCTTGAGGGTACGCCGCAGATGCTCATCACGTCGCTGGATTACTCCAGCTACACAGGACGTATTGCTGTGGGACGTGTCCACAGAGGTACGATTCGCAATGGCATGAACATCACCATCTGCCACCGCGATGGCACGCAGGAGAAGACAAAAATCAAGGAGTTGCACACCTTCGAGGGTATGGGTCACAAGAAGACCGATGCCGTCAGCTCGGGTGATATCTGTGCCGTCATTGGCTTGGAGCGTTTTGAGATTGGCGATACGATTTCTGATTTCGAACACCCTGAGCCGCTTCCTCCCATTGCCGTCGATGAGCCGACCATGTCGATGCTCTTCACTATCAACGACTCACCCTTCTTTGGTCGCGAGGGCAAGTTCTGTACTTCCCGCCATATCAACGATCGCTTGCAAAAGGAGCTTGAGAAGAATCTTGCCCTGCGTGTCAAGCCTCTTGAGGGTTCTACAGACAAGTGGATTGTTAGTGGTCGTGGTGTTCTCCATCTCAGCGTGCTTGTTGAGACCATGCGTCGTGAGGGCTACGAGTTGCAGGTAGGCCAGCCGCAAGTGATTTATAAGGAGATCGATGGTCAGAAGTGCGAGCCTATTGAGGAATTGACCATCAATGTGCCCAACGACTTCTCGTCAAAGATGATTGATATGGTGACGCGCAGAAAGGGCGACCTCTTGGGAATGGATACTGAGGGCGACCGTGTCAATATCACCTTCGAAATACCATCGCGTGGCATTATAGGCCTGCGTACCAACGTGCTCACGGCCAGCCAGGGAGAGGCTATCATGGCCCATCGTTTCAAGGATTACCAGCCGTACAAGGGAGAGATAGTCAGAAGAACCAACGGCTCGATGCTTGCCTTGGAGACTGGAACAGCCTATGCCTATGCTATCGACAAACTGCAAGACCGTGGTAGTTTCTTCATTGATCCGGGTGACGAAGTCTATGGCGGCGAGGTGGTTGGCGAGCATATCCACGAAAACGACCTTGTCATCAATGTGACAAAGGCCAAGCAGCTTACCAATGTGCGCGCAAGCGGTAGCGACGACAAGGCCCGCGTCATTCCGAAGGTGGAGATGAGCCTTGAGGAGTGTCTCGAGTATATCAAGGCGGATGAGTATGTCGAAGTGACTCCGAAGAGCATCCGTATGCGCAAGATCATCCTTGACCACTTGGAGCGCAAGCGTGCCAACAAGGAATAAGCAGAGCCGTAGATAAATGCAAAACAATGATGGGGAAACGGTGCTACAAGTGCGGTTTCCCCATTGTCATATTACGAATAGTGCAAGGTATCTCAGAGTTTTACTTATTAAATAAATAGTATATATGCTTGAGTATTTCATTTTTTTTTCGTAACTTAGTAGCGCAAAATGCAAAGCGAGTGGAACATGGCAAAAATAGTCAACAAATATCCCGTAGGAATACAGACATTTGAAGAAATCCGCGAGAAAAAATATCTCTATATAGATAAGACCCAATACATCGTGGATTTTAGAGAAAAAGGTATGAAGTTTATCTTTCTGAGTCGTCCAAGACGATTCGGCAAGTCGCTCTTTGCCTCTACCCTCCAAGCCTATTTCGAGGGAAGAAAAGAACTATTCGATGGATTGGCCATTGCTGACTACGAGAAGGAATGGGTGAAGCATCCCGTGCTTCATTTCGACCTCAGCGGTGCCAAGCACATTGATGCAGACGCGTTGAATAGTTATCTTAATCTACAGCTTTTGCCCTATGAAGAACTTTATGGTAAGGGTGAAGGGGAAAACTATCCTAACGAAAGACTGGATGGAATCGTAAAGCGAGCTTATAAGCAGACAGGCGAAAAGGCAGTTGTCATCATTGATGAATACGACGCCCCTTTGCTGGATGTGGTGCATGAGAAGGAAAACCTGCAACCGCTTCGCCGCATCATGCAAAACTTCTACAGTCCGCTAAAGAAGCTCGATCCATACCTGGAGTTCACTTTCATCACGGGCATCACTAAGTTTTCGCAACTCAGCATCTTCAGCGAGCTCAACAACCTCGACAATATCAGTATGTTTGACCAGTATTCGGCCATCTGCGGCATCAGTATGACGGAGCTTACTACGCAGATGAAACTAGATGTTGAGGCATTGGGCGAAGCCCTTGGCATGACGTATGAGGAGTGCCTGAAAGAGCTGACGCGATTCTATGACGGCTATCATTTCAGCAAGAAATCAGAGGATGTCTTCAATCCGTTCAGCCTGGTGAAGGCGCTGAATGCATGCGACATTGCTCCTTATTGGTTTGGTTCGGGCACGCCATCTTTCCTCTTGAAATTGCTGGATAAGTATCATGTCAATCTTGCCTCTTTGGAGGGCCAGGAGGCGGTTTTGAATTCCTTCGACCAATCGACAGAGGAAATGACAGACGCCTTGCCTTTGCTTTATCAGAGCGGTTATCTGACCATCAAGAAGTATGACCCGATGTTTCGCGAATACACTTTGGGCATCCCTAACAAGGAGGTCCGTGATGGTTTGCTCAATTCGCTGATACCGCACTATGTGAACCCTCGCCGTTCCGACAACGACGCCTTCCTCTTGGGATTTTGCAAGGCGGTTTACCGCAATGATATCGAAGCAGCATTGGAACACATGCGCACCTATATGGCCACGATTCCATACGATCTGGAGAACCATAGCGAGAAGCACTATCAGACCATCTTCTATCTGATGTTCAGTTTCCTCAACATCTATATCCGCACGGAGGTGAAGAGTGCCATCGACAGGGCTGATGCCGTGATGTACATGCCAGACACGATATACGTCTTCGAACTAAAGGTTGACAAGAGTGCTGAGGAGGCTTTGGCACAAATAGACGAAAAGGGCTACATGCTGCCTTATCATGCTGAAGGTAAGCGGCTGGTAAAAGTGGGTATTAGTTTTGACAGTACCCAACGAACAATCAGCGATTGGAAAATCAAGGAAGAATAAGAAATGTATTAAGAAAAATGGCGCGGGGGAGTATCCTAAACAATTCCCCCTGCGCCCAAAAAGTGTTATAATTCTATTTACCTTCTACTGTTCTTTAATGAAATAGATCGAGTATCAGGTGTTTACTTCCAATATGTGTGCCAATGCCTCGTCGAGGGCCGCGATGTCGGCCTCTGTTGTGGCCCAGCAGGTCACGAAGCGGCATAGCAGGTGATCATTGGGGAGCGGTTCCCATATCTCGAAGGCTATCTCTTCCGCCAACCGTTGTTTCTGTTCTTTGGAGAGGATGACAAACTGCTGGTTGGTTGGCGAGTCGATGCCGAGGGACAAGCCATGCTTGGCGAAGACCTTTCGCAATGCTTGGGCCATGTCGATCGCATGTCGAGAGACGCGAAAGTAGAGGTCGTCCGTGAAGAGCGTGTCAAACTGCAAGCCCAAGACACGACCCTTGGCGAGCAATGCACCGTGTCGCTTGATGATGGTGAAGATGTATTTGGGTGCGCGCGTGTTGGTATAGACCAAGGCTTCGCCCAGCAACGCTCCCACCTTCGTGCCTCCTATGTAGAAGGCGTCGCAATGGTGTGCAAGAAACGGCAGGTCGATGTCGTTGCTTTCCGCCATCAGCCCGTAGCCGAGCCGTGCCCCATCGACATAGAGTCGCAGTCCGTACTGTTGGCATACAGTATAGATGTCGGCCAATTCCTTGCGCGAATAGAGTGCGCCAAGTTCCGTTGGAAGTGTGATATAGACCATGCCAGGCTGTACCATGTGTGGGTAGGTCTCGTCGGCGAGAAACTTGCGCATGTAGTCGTCGATCTGCGAGGCAGCCATCTTGCCTCCAGCTATACCAGGAAGTACCAATACCTTGTGTCCGAAAGCCTCTACTGCCCCCGATTCATGGACGTTGATGTGGCCCGTATCGACCGAAAGCACACCCTCGCAGCCCTGCAGCAGCGAGTCGATGGCTGTAGCATTGGTCTGTGTGCCGCCCACAAGGAAATGGACTTCTGCCTCCGTCATGTCGCACGCCTTGCGGATCCGGTCCTTTGCCCTTTCGGTATAAGGGTCGAAACCATAGCCGCTCGCCTTCTCATCGTTGGTCTCCGACAGGCGGCGGAGAATCTCCGGCAGGCAGCCGTTATTGTAGTCACTCTCAAAAGAAGCTCTTATCATCCGTTTTCTCCTTATATATATTAATGAAGATCTTTTTATGTGCCCCTATTCTTAAGCCTGCGTGTCATCCCCTGAGCTGGTCAACGCATGGTCGTCGAGGTCTTTGATACTCTTTTTGGGTGTTACGCCGAGCGACTTGAGTCCTTCGATGCGGCGCATCACGTTGCCCTTGCCATCATAGAGTTGCAGTCTTGCTTTCTCAAACGCCCCCGACAGGCGCGCTATCAGGTCGCCGAGCGAGGAGAAGGTGTCTCCAAATCCCGCCACCTTGTCGTACAGGTCGGCTGCAGCCTTGACGATCTTCTCCACATTCTTGTTTTGTCGGTCGTACTGCCAGAGGTTGTACGCCAGTTGCAAGGCCATCAGAAGATTGCTGGGAGAGATGATGATGATGTGTTTTTGATAGGCGTATCGACCCAGGTCCGGCTGCTGTCGCATGGCGGCGATGTAGCCCGACTCGTTGGGAATGAACATCAGAACAAAACCGATAGCGTCATCCACCAACTTGCTGTAGTCCTTCTCAGCCAGTTCATCAACGTGGCGTCGTACGCTTTGCACATGCTCGCGCAGCAAGCGGTCGCGATGTGCGTCGTCCTCGGTAGCCACGGCATTGGCGTAGGCTGTCAAAGAGACTTTGGAGTCGATCACCACGCTCCGACCTTCTGGGAAGCGAACGATGATGTCGGGGCGAAAACTTCTGCCCTCGCTGTCTTTGGTCTGCTCTTGTACAAAGTACTCCTCGTCCTTGCGCAGCCCGCTATTCTCCAAAAGGGTAGCCAAGACCATCTCTCCCCAGTCGCCCTGCTGCTTGCTGTCGCCCTTGAGCGCGCGGGTGAGGTTGGCAGCGTCTGAACCGATGCGAGCCGTCTGCTCCTTCATTGAAGCTACTGCCTGCTGCTGTTGCTGCTGGAAGAGGCGCATCGTCGATTCGAATGTGTTCTGCAGGTCCTTCTTGTTCAACTCACTTTGCGCCCTGTTTTCCTCCACCGTCCGCTTGAAGTCGGCAAACTGTTCCTTGATTGGTTTGAGTAGCTCATCCATCTGCTGGCGGTTGTCCTCCTGTAGGGATCGCTGTTTGGCAGCCAACTGTTCGGCCGCATTCTTCCGCATCTCCTCGCGGAGCGTGTCAAGACGCTGCGCCCATTGGCGGTTGTTCTCCTCCCGTAGTTCTGTGGCATGTCTGCGCTCCTCCGCTATCTGTGATTCGAGCGACGCGATCTGCTTGGCGTGTGCGCTACGCACTGTTTCCATCTCTCGGTCATGCAGATTGCGCTCGTTCGCAAGCAACGCCTCGTCACGATCCGTGAGTTGTCGCATTTGCCGCGAAGAGTCCTCCCGGATCTGCGTTACTTGCTTTGCTGCTGCAGACCGCTCTCCCTCCATCTGTCGGCGGAGTCTCGCTGCGTCACCTTCCAAGGCTTGCAGCCGGCCTACGAGTTTCGATTTCTGTAGAAGAATACCAATGGTCAACCCAACCGCCAGGCCGATGACCACGCCTATGAACCATTCAATCATCATTCTTTGTTTGTCCTTAGTTATAAGAAAGTCGTTGGGGACTGTCGTATGAACTTGATAGGTCGCCCCTCCTTTCCGCAATGCAAAAGTATGAAAAAAGCACGAGAATCCTCCTTCTATTCGCCTAAATCTTTGTTTTCGCTTCCTCCGATTTGGCCAACTCAATTCTTTTTAGTAGTTTTGCAGAAAGGAAGTTGAGTGATGACGAGAAGCCATGTTCTTGAATCCAACTTATCAACCATTTCATACCCATCGCATATAATAACGATTAAGATGATAAAAAACATAGTTTTCGACTTTGGCGGCGTGCTCGTGCAGCATGATTTCATCGCCTATTTCGCAGATTATTTTCATAGCGAGGAGAAGGCTCGTCAGTTTTTTGCCCAAGCACTGCCGCATAGTTTTAGTGACGAGGTAGATCGCGCCCTTCATCCTTTCCATTACTATATAGAGCGTCAGCAACGTCAATGGCCAGCGTATGCCGATGCGATAGATCGTTTCGACAAGCATTTCGCTGATATGTTTACGGGAGAGACGGAGGGAATGTATGAATGGATGTGCCAGCTCAAAGCTGAGGGCTACCGTTTGTTGGGTCTGAGCAACTGGTCTGCGAAAGTACATGAGGTTATCGACCGTTTCCCTCGGGTTTTCTCTCCCCTGGAGGATAGCCTTATCTCTTACACCTGTCACTACTTGAAGCCCGAAAGAGAAATCTACGAGTTGTTTCTCTCGAAGTTTGGTGTGCATCCCGAGGAGTGTGTCTTCATAGATGACCGTCCCGACAATATTGAGGGCGCGCGAAAGGTGGGAATGCATGGAGTCGTTTTCCATGATATGGACCAACTCAGACTCGCCATCCAGCAGCTTATCGCGGAGCAGGGTGGAAGGTTGTAAAAAACATCAAGATGATTAATGTTGTATAGTGGATAATCTAAAAAGATATCTATATGCTAGAAGTCAGCAATAGTCTTCACTGACAGAATAGCGAATACAATGTTATTGAAATCAGCAGGCTTGCAATATGAACAAGATATAGAAACCGCTCTGTCGGACTTAATTGATATGGCTGTTCCTTATTAATAGTTTTATATCATTATGAATAAGCATAAGCAACAATATCTTGATTTCGAAGCCTACGAGCGCGTGGCAGAGCCACATAAGCGCGAGAGGGCTTCGGTATGGCGTACGGCTATCGGTCTGCAGGATGTGGATGGTCTGAAGGTTTCCGACTATCTGAAGGAGACGGCCGTCAGGCATATTGAAGGTGACATTACCATTGATGATGTGCGTGAACAGTTGAAGTCGTACTATGTCAACAAAACAACACATGACGAAGACGATGCAGAAAAGGAAGAGGCTGATCGAGTAGCTGCCAATATTGCCAAGTTGCTGAATGAGCAGTCTTTCTCGTTCACCGCGTTGGAGTTTTTGAATATCCATAGGCACTTGTTCGAGGGCGTATTCAAACATGCAGGTAAACTGCGGCCCTATGACATCAGCAAAAAGGAATGGGTGTTACGTGGCGATAGCGTTGTGTATGGACGTGCTGCCGACATTATGATGGCGCTGCGATATGACATTCAACAAGAAAAGGACTTTAATTACAATGGATTGAACACGGATGAAATTATTGACCACATTGTAGATTTTGTAACGTTGCTATGGCAAAACCATCCGTTCCGTGAGGGCAACACACGAACCACTGCGGTGTTTGTCATTAAATATTTGCGTTCAATTGGATTCAAGGTCGATAACGATTTATTTGCCGACAACTCGTGGTATTTCCGCAATGCCCTTGTTCGTGCGAACTATCGTAATCCGTCAAAGGGTATAGAACCCAATAAGTCTTTCCTTATTAAGTTTTTCCGTAATTTGTTGATGGGTGAACATCATGAGCTGAAGAACCGCTATATGCTTGTAGGTTATAACGATGTAGATTCCACCCATACAAGCACCCATACAAGCACCCATACAAGCATCCATACAACTGCCCATACAAGTTCTGATAATTCGGTATCAATCTTATCAGAAAACATAAAACGGTTGCTTGTTACAATTGGCACAGGTGAAAAGAGCGTAAAGGAAATGATGGAAGCTGTTGGCTTGAAGAACCGCCCCAATTTCCTTGAATATTCTCTTACGCCAGCCATTACAGAAGGATTGGTAAAAATGAAATACCCAAATTCGCCACGTCATCCTCGCCAGAAATATCTACTAACGGTGAAAGGACTGATGGTGTATGATGATTGCCTTAAATCTAAACGAAAAATCTAAACAATTTGTTTTTCTTTTCAAAGGCAGTCTCTCATCAAATCCTGCTTCAATCGCCACATAGACCCGTTGTGGCGGGAAAAAAGTCTAAAATGGGCCAAAAGTATAGAAAAAGGGGTGAAAATATGCATTTAGCTTCGTTGGCTGATGAAGTTAACTTCGTAGGTCGATGAAGTTAACTTCGTGGGCCGATGAAGTTAACTTCGTAGCCCAACGAACCTAATATCGTTGACGGAGCATATTATCACCCCTCTAAAGGGTATGATAACAACAAAGGTTTTTCTCTTTCGTGAGAAAAACCTTTGTTGTTGATATCAGGGCTTACCCCTGTTTTTCGGGTCTGATTTCTTGTAAAGGAATCATGACAAAATCGCGTTCCTCCATGTGGGGGTGTGGAATGACCAAATCGGGCTCGTTTACTTGTATGTCATCATAGAGGAGGATGTCGATGTCTATCGGGCGGTCAGCATATTGACCATTGGACGACTTCCGTGTCCTGCCCAGTTCACGCTCTATCTGTTTCGTAGCCTCCAGCACCTCGCGTGGGGTCATCCTGGTGTTGATGCAGACGCAGGCATTGAGAAACTGATGCTCGCTCTCGAAGCCCCATGGTGCCGTCTCTATAAAGGAAGAGGTGCGCTCCACCGAGCCGACACGCTCCCCCAGTAGGGCGATGGCAGACTGGAGTAGTTGCCTACGGTTGCCCAAATTGGAACCCAAGGAGAGATACAGACGATGTAGCAAGGCTGATTAGTCGTTGAGGATGAGCAGACTGTCTCCGTAGCATCCAAATTTGTAACCGTTCGCGACAGCCAGTTCGTATGCCTTCATCACCATGTCGTAGCCACCAAATGCACACTGAGTCATCAGCAGCGTAGAGTAGGGGTGGTAGAAGTTGGCTACCATCGAGTCGGACAGGCCGAAGTTGTAGGGAGGGAAGATAAACTTGTTGGTCCATCCCTCAAACTCCTTCAGCAGGCCGTCTGTGCCCACGGCCGTCTCAGTGGCTTTGACCACACTTGCTCCAATGCTGCACACGTGATGGCCCTTGCGCTTCGTGTCGTTGACGACCTCGCATGCTTCAGACGTGATGAACATCTGCTCCGAGTCCATCTTGTGCTTCGTCAGGTCCTCCACCTCAATCTTGTGGAAATTGCCCAAACCGCAATGAAGGGTGACATAGGCGGGATTGATGCCTCGTATCTCCATCATCTTGAGCATCTCGCGCGAGAAGTGGATGCCCGTGCTGGGTGCTGTGACAGCGCCCTCGTGTTTGGCGAACGGAGTCTGGAAGTACTCCATGTCCTCTTCGGTGGCATGGGCAAAGTCCTGTCCTTCCTCCTTCGGACGGTTGTCGATGATATATCGGGGCAGTGGCGCCTCGCCCAGGGCGAAGAGCTCTTTCTTGAACTCATCGTGCGGGCAGTCGTAGAGGAAACGCAGGGTGCGCCCTCTTGAGGTGGTGTTGTCGATCACCTCAGCCACCATGGTGCCCGACTCCTCAAAGAAGAGTTTGTTGCCAATACGAATCTTGCGTGCCGGTTCGACGAGTACGTCCCACAGGCGCATCTCGGGATTGAGTTCGCGGAGCAGGAACACCTCGATCTTGGCATCCGTCTTCTCCTTCGTGCCGTAGAGACGGGCGGGGAACACTTTGGTGTCGTTGAAGACAAAGGTGTCTCCCTCTCCAAAATAGTTCACAAGATCCTTGAAGAGGATGTAGTCGCCCTCTATCGGGTTGCCCTCCTCGTCCTTATGATACAGGTCTATCGTCTCCGATTGCTTGTGGAGCACCATCAGCCGCGCCTCGTCGGGCCTTACCACGTCAAACTCGGCGGTTGTTCCGTTGGGCCGAGTGATGGTATGGGTGGAGGAATGGGGATAGAGTGCCACCAAGTCCTGTGGCAAATCGAATTTAAACTGCGATAGTTTCATATCTTACTTGTTTTCTTTTTCTATTGTTTGCTGTGCCAGCCACTCTTCAAAATGGTCGTAGGAAAGGCAGTTCTCCACCCGCACGTCGCCCACTTGTGTGCGACGGAGGGAGGTGAGGTAAGCTCCCGAGGAGAGTGCGCGGCCCAAATCTCGGGCCAAGGCACGGATATAGGTGCCCTTGCCGCAGACTACGCGCAGGACGAGCTGCATCTTTTCGGCATCAAACGACACCACTTCTATCTCGTCGATGCGGACGTGCTTGGGCTTGAGCTCTATGTGCTCGCCATTGCGGCGCACGTCGTAGGCGCGGACGCCGTTGACCTTTACTGCACTGTAGGTAGGCGGTATCTGTTCTATCTCGCCAATAAACTGCTGCAGCGTCTCAAGAATCAGCTCTCGGGTGATATGCTCCGTGGGGAAGGTAGCGCTGACCGGGTGCTCCATGTCGTAGCTCACGGTCGTCGCCCCCAGCTGTATCGTGGCAACATACTCCTTCGTGTGTTGCTGCAGCGTCTCGATCTGCTTCGTCTTTTTTCCCGTGGCAAGCACCAAGACGCCAGTAGCGAGCGGATCGAGTGTGCCAGCGTGTCCCATCTTCACCTTGCCACCCAAGGCATGGGAGCAGAGGTAGCGGATGTGGGCGAGGGCCTTGAAACTCGTCACGCCATAGGGCTTGTCGATGGGGATGAGTATCCCTTCTTTGAAATTGATCGTCATCCCGGCTTAGTCAACCATTTGGAGTGAGTGACCCGTGAGGAGCAGTCCCAGGATGAGCAGTCCGACGATGATGCGGTACCAGCCAAAGAGTTTGAAGCCATATTTGGCAATGAAACTGACAAACCATTTCATGGCGAGGATGGCTACCACAAACGAGACCAAACTGCCGATGAGCAGCGTGGAGATATTGCCCGACATGTCTTCGAACTCGCCAGCCAGGATCATCTTCAACACCTCCAGGCACGTAGCTGCCAACATGGTGGGCACGGCCAGGAAGAAGGAAAACTCTGCCGCGCGCTTACGCGTCAGTCCGTTGGCCATACCGCCGACGATGGTCGCCATACTGCGGCTGACACCAGGTATCATGGCCAGACACTGGCAGAGGCCGATGCGTAACGCACGCTTCTCGGTGACGGGGTTGGTCTCCTTGCCATGGCAGAACCACTTGTCGCAGAACAACATGAAGACACCACCAACAACCAGCATGATAGCAACGATCGTGACGCTGCCGAGCAGATGCTCTATCACGCCATTGAGGAGACCACCCAGCACGACGGCAGGGACGAAGGCGACAAAGATCTTCCAGTAGAAGTCCCACTTGTGAAGGAACTTCTGGAGCGACGTGCTGCCCTCTGGTGCTGGCGTATGGTTGAGCTGGAAGAAGCGCTTCCAGTAGAGCAGGACCACCGAGAGGATGGCGCCAAACTGGATGATGACCGTGAAGGCCTTGACAAACGGCGTGCTCGGCACTCCCAACAGGTTTTGTGCGATGATCATGTGGCCTGTGGAAGAGACGGGAAGAAACTCGGTCAATCCCTCTACGATGGCGATGAGGATGGTTTCTATCAGGTCCATTATGCCTCCGTGACGTTGGTTTCAGACGATTGTGTTGCCATCTCGGCTCCTGCCTCTCCGCCCTTCGGACGAACGAGGATGGAGGCGATGATGGTAATATAACCCACCAGCGTGACGACAGGCGCCACCTTGATACGCGTCGGGCTGAACACCTCGGGATTGAACATCTCCTTGGTCGATGTGCCGCCGCTCATCAGGATGAAGCCAATGACGACGATCGCCACACCTACTACAAGCAGGATGTAGTTGATGCGGCCGAAAGCTAATTTACTTTTATCCATATTCTATGTTTGTATTATTTCCTTCTCGTGATAGTGAGGCCGACCCATTTCGGGCGGTGATTAAATCTTGTAGAGGTCTCCCGCCTTCATGCGCAGGAATTTGTTGACCGAGAGCCAGGAGCAGATCGTGGTGAGGATGATGCCTACGGCCAGGACTACCAGCGCTGTAAAGGCCATGACCTCGCCATTGATGATCGTCAGCATCTCCGGCTCATAGTTGTAGAGAGCGAGCATGCCGGCTCCCAGCACGATCAATGCCATGACGGCAGAGAGCAAGCCCAGTCCCACGGCCATGCGCAGGAAAGGCAGTCGGATGAAGCCCCACGAGGCACCCACGAGTTTCATGGTGTGTATCGCGAAGCGACGCGCATAGATGCTGAGGCGGATAGTGTTGTTGATCAAGGAGAACGAGACGACCGTCAGGAGTGCTGCGATGATCAGCAGTACGAAACTGATCTTGCGCAACATTTGGTTCACACTATTGACCAGGTCCTGTCGGTAGGTTACGTCAGAGACGCCATTAAACTGCTTCAGGTCGGCGGCAATCTTCTTGATAGAGTCGTTGTTGGCATAGTTGGCCTTCAGACGCAGCTCTATCTCTGCCGTAAAAGGATTCTCCCCCGCAAACTCGGCCGGGTTGGCGCCCAGCTCTTTCGTGCCTTCTTTGAGCGCCTGCTCCTTGCTCGTGTATTCCACGTTGGTGATGTAGTCGAAGCGTTGCACCTTCTTGCACAAAGCCGCACACTCCGAGGGTGTGAGGTCGGGTTGCAACACCATCGTGACGGTGAGGTTCTCCTTCACATAGTTGGAGAGGTTGCGTCCTGTGAATACGGTTAATACGACTATACCTATCAGAACCAGCACCATGGCCGTACTGATACATAGCGTGATAACCTGCAAACTGCGGTGATTGCGGGCTTGATTGCGTTTCTTTTTCATTGCTGAAACTAACTTCTACTTTCTTATTCTAAAAATCGCAATAAGGCCAATAAGCCAATGTTGCTGCAAAGGTAACGTAAAATTGCAAAACAGGCAAATATATTAAGTTTTATTTGGTTCTTCGTCCTTTTCAACCCCCTTTTCCTGTTTCTTGCTTATGCGATTGCTGACAACAAACTAAGTGAAAAGATTGGGTGTATGAAAAGAATGTTGTACTTTTGCAAGAAATAAACATACGAACACGATTATGTCAACAATTCTATTTCCATCGCCCATCTATGGGCCCGTGCACAGTCGGCGGCTCGGAATATCCTTGGGCATCAATCTTATACCTGCCGACGGCAAACTCTGTAGTTTCGACTGTATCTACTGCGAGTGTGGCTACAACGCCGACCATCGCACGCATACTTCCTTCCCGACCACCGAGGCGGTCTCCCGCGCACTGGAGGCGAAACTCAAGGAGATGCATGACGAGGGAGTCCATCCCGACGTGATGACTTTTGCAGGCAATGGCGAACCGACCAGTAATCCTCACTTTCCCGAGATCATCGACGAAACCATCCGTCTGCGCGACGCCTACTGTCCTGAGGCCAAGATCTCTGTCTTGAGCAACTCGACTTTCATCCATCGCCCTGCGGTCCATGCTGCTTTGGCTAAGGTCGATAACAACATCCTCAAGCTCGATACGGTCAACCCCGATTACATAAAGCGCCTTGATCGTCCAGCGTTGCCTTCCTATGATGTGAAGAAGATCATAGAAGGCATGAAGTCCTTTGACGGGCAATGTATTGTCCAGACCATGTTCCTTCGTGGAAAGAACGATGAGGGCGAGGATGTGACCAATGTAGGAGAAGAGTATGTTGCCCCGTGGTTGGAGGCCGTGAAATATATCGCGCCTCACGAAGTGATGATTTACACCATCGACCGCGAGACACCTGGACAGTTTTTGGAAAAGGCCACCCATGAGGAGCTCGACGCCATCCGCGATCGCGTGAAGGCGTTGGGTATCGAGTGTACCGCCTCCTATTGATGAGGCTCTGTATCGAGTCGGCTCATTTTTTTTTCGCCATCCTATTGCAGGCCTAACGTCCTCTTTCGTCTGGGCCAGAATGAACAAGCAAAGAGGGAGTGACCTCACGGCCATCCCCTCTTTCTTGTAAATTACGATAGGTATGAAACTATAATTTACTAATGATTCCTTCTTTTGTACTGCGAAGGAAATCGACGATAATGCGAATTTCCTCCGAGTCAGGTACCTGCTCGACGATCTGGTGGCAAACATTGAACACCGAGTTTTGACCATGGAAAAGCAGGCGGTAGGCGTTGGCGATATGCTTGATCACCTTCTCATCTATTCCTGCAGCCCGTGCCATCGTGGTGTTGACACCACCATAGCCTACCGGCGTTCCACCAGCTACGATATAGGGCGGGACGTCCTTTGAGAAGGTCGTTCCAGCCTGGATCATCGCGCCACGACCCACACGCGTCCTGGCATTCTCGATGACCGATGAGGAGAAGATCACTCCGTCCTCGATCTCGCAATCGCCAGCGATCTTTGTGCCATAGCCGATCACGCAAGAATTGCTCACCCGCGTGTCGTGAGAGATGTGTACTCCCTCCATGAGCACGTTGTTGGAGCCCAAGACCGTCTTGCCGCCCTCGTGCGTGCCGCGGTTGATGACCACATTCTCGCGGATGATGTTCATGTCGCCCATGACGACCTGGGAGTTGGCACCCTTGAAATTGAAATCCTGCGGCAAGGCAGCGATGACGGAGCCTTGGTGGATCTTGTTGCCGTTGCCCATGCGTGTGCCGTTGTGGATTGACACGAAGGGGAAGATGATACAGTTGTCACCAATCACCACGTCGTCCTCGATATAGACAAACGGGAATATTTTGCAACCTTCGCCGATACGTGCCTTGGGAGACACCTCGGCCTTCGGACTGATTATTGTGCTACTCATAATCTTACTGTCTTATTAGTTAATTGCTACCACCGCCAAGGGCATAGTAGAGGTTGACGATCGACTGCAATTTCGAGAACTGATCCTGCACCTGTGAGACCTGGGCGTTGAGCAGGTTCTGCTGTGCCGTGATGACCTCCAGGTAGGTACTTGAACTCTGCTTGTAGAGCAGTTCGATATCCTCGACGTTCTTCTTGAGCACGTCGATGCGCTTCTGCTCCAGTTCCTCGCTCTCCTTGGCTGCGTTGTAGGCCACGAGAGCGTTGCTCACCTCCGATCCTGCCGTGAGGATGGAGTTCTGCCAGGTGTTGTAAGCCTGCTTATACTGGTCCTCAGCCACACGAAGCCCCGCCTTCAGCTGACCCTTCATGAAGAGCGGCTGGGTGAGGGAACCTACGGCCTGCACCAAGAACTTGGCCGGATTGATCGTACCCTGTCCGTTCGTCCAGCCTGCGTTGGCCGTGATGTTGATGGACGGATAGAAGCGGCTGCGTGCGTTCTGTACACCATAGAAGCAGCTGGCGAGCGCCATCTCGTTGGCGTGTACGTCGGGGCGGTTGCTCAGCAGTTGTACACCCACGCCACCAGCGTAGTTCTCTGGCAGCGACTGGCCGTCGAGTTTGCCACGAGCGATGGTCTGAGCAGGTTCTCCCAGCAGGAGGCTGAGGGAGTTTTCACTCTCGCGGATCTGTCGCTTGATGTTCACGCTCTGGTTCTTCACGCTATAGTAGGCAGCCTCCGCACTCTGCACGCTCGTAGAGCGGGCGCGTCCAAACTCCATCTGCAGTTTCATCATGTCCCAGGTATCCTTCGTGAGGTTCTCCATGTCCGTGACGATCTCCATCTGCTTGTCGAGCATGAGGAGCGTGTAGTAGAGGTTGGCGACATTGCTGATGAGGCGTGTCTGTACTGCCAGCTGGTAGTCCTTTGTCTGAAGGAGCGACATAGCGGCAGCCTTCTTCGAGGATCGGAGTGTACCGAAGAGGTCCACGTTCCAGCTTGCCGCGAGGGGCAGCGTGTAGCTCTTGTTGGCCTCTGCGCCCTCACCCATGTGGGTGATGGTGCCCGTCGGGGCGAGTACCAGCGAGGGAAGGTAGGCGAGCTTGGCGGCCTTGAGTTGCGACTCGGCAATGTCCACGTTGAGCATGGCGTTGAGAAGGTTCGGGTTGTTGGCCAATGCCTTCTCGATCAGCGATTGCAACTGCGGGTCGGTAAAGACGCTTCGCCACGGCAGGTTGCCGAAGTCGTTGCTACCCTCCAGCGTCGCCTGATCGTTCACGGGGTCGCGCACGATGCCGTCCGTCTTCACCTCGGGACGCTCGTAGTCGCCATAGAGGCTCTTACATCCCGTCAGCGAGATGGTGGCGAGACCTGCCAGGAGCAGCAGGCGACCACCCGTCATGCGCGTCATATTTTTGATTGTCATATTGTCTATTATTATAAGTATCCTTATTATATTGTTTGGGAGCCTCCCGCTCCCTCGTCTCCTGTGGGGCGGGGGAGCGGAATGGCTACTCAGCTATTTTACATCGGGGCGTTGTCCACCTTGTAGTCGCCGGCAGGTCCCTGGGCGTACTGCTCCAGTTCGCGGACCACCTCCTCGTTCTCCTCATCGTGGAACTCGAGCGGCTTGATGCGCTCCTGCAGCCACTGGAAGATGGCGAAGAGCGACGGGACGACGAACACCTGGCAGATTGTACCGATCAACATACCACCGACGGCGGCAGCACCCAGCGTCTGGTTACCGTTGCGGCCCACACCCGAGGCAAACATCAGCGGCAGCAGACCGATGACCATGGCCAGTGAGGTCATGAGGATCGGGCGCAGACGAGCCACGGCACCAAGGATGGCAGCGTAGCGGATGGCCATACCCGTCTGGCGGCGCTCCAGGGCGAACTGCACAATCAAGATGGCGTTCTTGGCCAACAGACCGATCAACATGATCAGCGAGATCTGCATGTAGATGTCGTTGCTATGGCCGAAGAGCTGGGTGAAGATGAAGGCACCCGCAAGACCGAACGGCACGGAGAGCAATACGGCCAGAGGCAGCAGGTAGCTCTCATACTGTGCGGAGAGGATTAGATAGACGAAGATGAAGCAGAGGATGAAGATCATACCCGTCGAACTGCTCGACTCCTGCTCCGATCGGGTCAGACCCGAATACTCGTAGGTGTAGCCGTCGGGCAGCGTCTGCTTGGCCACTTCCTCCACAGCCTTGATGGCCTGACCAGAGGAATAGCCGTCGGCAGCCGTGGCGTTGATGGTGATGGCGGTGAAGAGGTTGAATCGGTCGATGCTGGAAGGACCGTAGGTTCTCTTCAGCGTGACAAACTCGTTGATGGGCGACATGCCGTTGTTGGTGCGTATATAGACATCGTTGAGCTTGTCGATCGTCATGCGGCTCTCGGGGCTACCCTGCATATAGACACGGTAGAGCTTACCGAAGGCGTTGAAGTTGCTGGCGTACTGACCACCGAAGTAGCCCGACATCGTGGAGAGGATGGCCTGGGGCGACGTACCGGCCTGCTTGGCCTTGGCCACGTCGATGTTGACCATATACTGCGGATAGTTCGGGTTGTAGGAGGTCATGGCTCGCTGGATCTCCTCGCGCTCACCCAGCGCCTTGAGGAACTTCTGCGTCACGTCGTAGAACTTGTTGAGGTCGCCACCCGTGCGGTCCTCCATAGAGAAGGTCAGACCGTTGGTAGCCGAGAATCCGGACACCATAGGCGGCGCGAAGGCCAGGATCTGTGCACCTTTGATGGTGGCTGTCTGCTTATAGATCATACCCAGCACGGAGTTGGACGAACTCGGATCGATGAACAATCCTGCGATACCCGCACCCGTGAACACGGACTTGACGCGGTCTATCATACCCCACTTACGCTCGTCAAACGGTTTCAGCTTGATGATGAAGGTGGCCTGGTCGGAACCGGCACCAGCGATGAAGTTGTAACCAGCAATCATCTCACGACGCTCGATCCACGGGTTGGTGGCCAGCATGGCGTCGATCTTCTCGCCAACCTCCAGCGTCTTGTCCTGGCCCGTTGACGGGGGGAGAGAGATGGTACAGAAGAGCGTACCCGTATCCTCGTCAGGGATCAACCCCGTCTTGGTCGTACCCATGAAGAAGACCAGCGCCACGATGCCTGCCACGACAGAGATACCCGTCACGACGCGGTTGTTGATGATGCGCTCCACACCCTTCTTATACTTGTTTGTAATCTTGTCGAACGACTGGTTGAAGCCCGCGTGGAAGCGATCGACGAAAGACATCTTCTTGCCGCCGTTGGCCTTCGCCTCCTCGTCCTTCGGCTTCAGGAAGATGGCGCAAAGGGCCGGAGAGAGCGTCAGGGCGTTGACGGCAGAGATCAAGATGGAGATAGCCATCGTGATACCAAACTCGCGGTAGAACGTACCACTCATACCACCGATGAACGACACAGGGACGAACACGGCCGACATCACCAGCGTGATGGAGATGATAGCACTCGAGATCTCGTTCATGGCGTTGATACTGGCCGTGAGCGCACTCTTGTAGCCCATGTCGAGCTTGGCGTGAACGGCCTCGACAACCACGATGGCGTCATCGACCACAATGGCGATAGCCAGCAGCAGGGCCGATAGCGTCAGCAAGTTGATGGAGAATCCGAAGATCCATAGGAAGAAGAACGTACCTATCAAGGCCACCGGCACAGCGATCATCGGAATCAGCGTGGAGCGGAAGTCCTGGAGGAAGATATAGACGACGAAGAACACCAGCAGCAGGGTGATGAAGAGCGTGAAGATCACCTCCTCGATAGAGGCGTAGAGGAACTCCGTCACGTCTTGCTCGATGGTATATTTCAGTCCCGGTGGGAAGTTCTTTGCCTGGCGCTCCAGCTCGGCCTTCACGTCCTTGGCAATCTGGGTTGCGTTGGATCCTGCAATCTGCTGCACCATACCCATCACGGCAGGATGGCCGTTGTTCTTCAGTTGCACGCCGTAGGACTGCTGACCCAGTTCTATTCTGGCCACATCCTTGAGGTGGAGCGTCTGACCATTGGTATTGCTCGTGAGGACGATGTTGCCATACTCCTCCGACGTCTTCATACGGCCCTTGTAGCGGAGCGTGTACTGGTAGGCCACGTCGCTCTGTTCGCCGATCGTACCCGGAGAAGCCTCCAGGTTCTGCTCGGCCAGGGCTGCCGTGATGTTGGACGGCATGAGGCCGTAGTTCTTCATCTTCACCGGGTCGAGCCAGATACGGATTGTGTAGTCGGCCGTGGACGGGCTCTGCACGTCACCCACACCGTTGACACGCTTCAGTGCCGGCGAGACGTTGATGTTGTTGTAGTTGTTGAGGAACTTCGTGTCGTAGCGTCCGTCGTCCGTGGTCAGCGAGTACATGATGACGTTTGAGCTCTGTCGCTTCGAAACCGTCACACCCGCTTTGGTCACCTCTGCCGGGAGCAGAGCCTGAGCCTGCTGCACACGGTTGTTGACGTTGACGGCAGCCATATCGGCGTTGGATCCCTGCTTGAAGAAGACCGTGATCTGTGCCAGGCCGCTATTGCTTGCCGACGAGGTGATGTAGGTCATGTTCTCCACACCGTTGATGCTCTCCTCCAGCGGTGTCACCACAGAGTTGAGCACCGTCTGTGCGTCAGCGCCCGGATAGTTGGCCATCACGCTAATGGTAGGTGGCGCAATGTTCGGGTACTGCTCGATAGGCAGCGACACCAGTCCGATCGTACCCAGGAGTACGAAGAAGATGGAGATCACCGTCGAGAGTACCGGTCGCTTGATAAAATTAGTAAATGTCATTGTTTTCTTCTTTTATGTGTTGACCATGATGGGAGGCGGACAGCGTCCTCCTCCCGATGGCACTCTCTTGGTTTACTTCTTGTCGCCCTTGCCCGTCATGGCGTCGAGGAAGCCCTCTGACGATCCCTGCTTGGCACCCAGCTCGGCGGCATTCTTCATAGCAGCATCATACTCCTGGAGCGTGAGGGCCTTGATCTCTTGTCCGTCGGTGAGGCCCGTCAGGCCCTTGACCACGATGCGGTCGCCCATCTTCAGTCCGCTGGTGATGATATAGTTGTTGCCGTCGTTCTGCGGATCTACCGTCACCTCCGTGTAGTGCACCTTGCCGTTGCCGTCCACCTTATAGACGAAGTACTTGTCCTGCACCTGCGTCGTGGCCTCCATCGGCACGAGGATGGCGTGGTTATTGTTCTTGGCGATGATCACCTGGCCTGCGCCACCACTCTTGAGCAGACGCTCTGGGTTGGGGAAGCGGGCGATGATGGAGAGCGAACCCGTAGTCGGGTCGATGATGCCCGAGGTCTTGACCACCTTGCCCTCGTGGTTGTAGATCGAACCGTCGGTGAGCTGGAGGCTCAGGGCCGGGAAGCTGTTGATGGCTCCCGCCAGACCATTGTTGCTGCGCGTGAGGTTGAGGATGTCGCTCTCCGACATGGAGAAATAGACCTCAATGGTCGAGATGTCGCTGACCGTCGTCACGGGCTGTGCCGAGGACGGGCTGACGAGTGCGCCCACCTTGTAGGGCAGGTTGCCCACCACGCCATTGGCCGGACTCTTCACATAGCAGAAGGAAAGGTTCTCCTTGGCCGTGGCGAGCTGTGCCTTGGCGGCAGCGACGGCAGCCTCTGCCTGCTTCAGACCTGCATTGGCCGAGCTGACGCTGCTCTGAGCTTGGCGCACGCCAGCCTGAGCGGTCTGATAGCTGTTGCGGGCGGTCTGCAACTCATATTCTCCGATCACCTTATTATTATAGAGGTTTTGGCTGTTGTTGTAGGTCAACTGCGCCGTGGCAGCCTGCGCCTGTGCCGAGTTGAGCGAGGCGTTGGCCGTCTGGATGCCTGCCTGAGCTGAACGTACGCTGGCCTCGGCCTGGTTGATCTGTGCCTGAGCAGCACGGACGGCTGCCTGGTAGGTGGCGTTGTCGAGCTCGAAGAGCACCTGGCCCGCGCTTACCGCCTGGCCCTCATGAACATAGAGCTTGGTGATGAAACCCGAGATTTTCGGACGTACTTCCACGTCCTGTACGCCTTTGATAGTGGCAGGGTAGGTGGTCTTCAACTGGGCGTTGGCCGGACCAATTGTCACTACCGGATACTCGTTGCTCGTGGGCAGTCCTTTCTGGCCGCCTCCGCAACTCGTAAGTACTGCCATAGCGATGGCAGCAAACAGCAAAAACTTGTTTTTCTTCATACCTATAAATGATTCTTTATTTTTGTTTTCTGAAAACGATTTGTTTGTTCTCCCGCTGCGGTTAATCCTCTGATTGATAGCGGGATATTGGAAAACTAATGCAACGCAATCAGTTTTCAACTGTGCAAAAGTACCCATTTCCATTCAGAAAGGCGTACTTCGCAAAGTTTTTTTAACTATAATTATTCCGAGTTAGTAATGGTAAAGGCTACTCTTGGCCTTTACCGTTACTCCTCGTACGTGATTTTTTCTACCTATCGGACTTGTGGGTTCATGCTTGTCCTCGTCCAGCCTCCTGGTCCACAGGTCATCCCACACCCAGCTCCTTGGCCTTCTCTCTGAGCAGCGCCAAGAGCGGCTCTCGCTCGTTGGGTACGATATTTTCCAGCACGGCCTCCTTGAGCGCCTTCTTCAGTTCGCCCACCTCGCGGGACGGTTTCAGATGGAAGAGCTCCATGATTTCGTTGCCGTCGATGACCGGTTGCAGTAGACGCTTGTAGTCGCGCTCCTTGAGGTCGGCTATCTTCTCCCTGACGATGCGGAAGTTCTCCAAAAACTGCTTCTTCCTCACCTGGTTCTTGCTCGTGATGTCGGCCTCGCAGAGCATCATGAGGTCGTCGATGTCGTCGCCCGCGTCGTTGATGAGCCTTCTCACGGCCGAGTCCGTCACCACGTCGTCGGCAATGGCGATCGGTCGCATGTGGAGCTCCACGAGCTTCTGCACATACTTCATCTTGCTGTCCAGCGGCAGTTTCATCCTCCTGAACATCTCCGGCACCATCCTGGCCCCGATGTCGTTATGATTGTGGAAAGTCCAGCCCAGCTGGTTGTCCCAGCGCTTGCTCTTGGGCTTGCCGATGTCGTGGAAAAGGGCTGCCCAGCGCAGCCAGATATTGGCCTTGAAAGGAGGCTGCTCGGGATTCTCCTGTTTCTCCTGCTCGTAGCGCCGCTCCTCGGCCCGTGCCACGTTCTCCAGCACCTCCAGCGTGTGGTGAAAGTTGTTCTTATGTGCCCTGCCGTTGCGCGTCTCGACGATGTCGAGGGCCGTCAGTTCGGGAATGATGAGGCCCAGCAGTCCGCAGCGCTGCAGCTCGAAAAATCCCTTGCTCGGATATTGCGAAGCCATGATCTTGCACAACTCCTCGGCTATGCGCTCCCCGCTGATGATGCGGATGCGCTCTGCGTTGCGCGAGAGTGCCTCGAAGGTCTCCTCCTCGATGAAAAAGTTGAGTTGGGTGGCAAACCTCACACAGCGCAGCATTCGTAGTGGGTCGTCGGAGAAGGTGACGTCCGGGTCCAGGGGCGTGCGGATGATGCCCTCCCAGAGATCGCCAATGCCGTCGAAGGGATCTACCAGTTGGCCGAAGCGCGCCTTGTTCAGGCAGATGGCCATGGCGTTGATGGTGAAGTCGCGACGGTCCTGATCGTCCTCCAGCGTTCCATCCTCCACGATAGGCTTCCGCGAGTCGTGGCTGTAGCTCTCCTTTCGTGCGCCGACAAACTCCACCTCCATACCGTGGTATTTCACCTGTGCCGTCCCGAAATTGCGAAACACGCTCACGTGTGCCCGCCTTCCCAGGATCTTCCTCAGCTTCTCGGCTACGGCTATGCCGCTTCCTACCACCACCACGTCGATGTCGTTGGACGGGCGTTCCAAAAAGATGTCGCGTACATAGCCTCCCACGACGTAGCAATCTACGCCCAGACTGTCGGCGGCTTCTGAGATATGGTGAAAAATGTCTTTGTCGAGCAGTTGTGCCAGCTCCTCGTCGGTATATTCGCGCATTGACTTCCTTGTTGTTTTTTCAAGATGCAAAGGTACAAAAATTTTTTCTATTCTCCGCATTTTGGCGTGATAAGGTTGCGTAAGACGAGAAAACTGGTTTTCTCCAGCATGCAGAGGGCGAATGTGGGATTAAATTTGAGGTAATCGTTGGCTTGTTATCCAAAAGTTTGTATCTTTGCAAAGATTAAAAGACAATCAGCTCATACGCAAAGACAAAGTATGATAGACCGGGCTACGATAGACAGGATCATGGATGCGACCGACATCGTCGATGTCATCTCCGAGTTTGTGACGCTCCGCAAGCGCGGCACAAGCTATACGGGATTGTGTCCTTTCCACGACGACAAGACGCCGTCGTTCTCCGTCAGTCCGTCGAAGGGAGTCTATAAGTGCTTCGCCTGTGGTGAGGCGGGCAATGCCGTCAACTTCATCATGAAGCATGAGCAGAAGACCTATCCCGAGGCCCTGCGCTGGTTGGCCAACCGCTACCATATCGAGATCCACGACCGCGAACTGACCGACGAGGAGCGTCGTCAGGCCACGGAGCGCGACTCCCTCTTCCTGGCCAACGAGTGGGCGGCCAAATACTTCGAGGACACCCTTCTCAGCGACCCTGATGGTCAGGCCATCGGACTCCAATACTTCCGCCAGCGCGGTTTCCGCGACGACACCATCCGCAAGTTTCGCCTGGGCTTCTGCCTCGCCAGTGGCCACGCCATGACCGATGCTGCCCAGCGCGAGGGATTCCAGAAAGACGTCCTCCTCAAGTCGGGCCTCTGCTATGAGCGCTCCGACGGCTCGTTGACCGATCGCTTTGCCGGCCGCGTCATCTTCCCTTGGATCACCATGAGCGGCAAGGTAGTGGGCTTCACGGGCCGCGTCCTCGACACCCGCACCCATGGCGTGCGCATGAAGTATGTCAACTCGCCCGACTCCGAGATCTACCACAAGACCAACGAACTCTACGGCATCGACCTGGCGAAGCGCGCCATGAGCAAGCAGGGCGAGGCCCTGCTCGTGGAAGGCCAGGCCGACGTGATCAGTCTGAGCCAGCGCGGCGTGGAGAATGTCGTGGCGGGTTCGGGAACGGCCCTCACCATTCCCCAGATCAAACTCATCCACCGCTTCACCCCCAACGTCACCCTCGTCTATGATGGCGACGAGGCTGGCCAAAAGGCCGCCCTGCGCGGTACGGACCTGCTGCTCTCCGAGGGCATGAATGTCAAGGTGCTCTTCCTCCCTGACGGCCAAGATCCCGACGATTTCGCCCGCAGTCGGTCTTCCGAGGAGCTCCAGGCCTATATCGAGCAAAACCGTACCGACTTCATCGTCTTCCAGACCCAGGCCCTCCTGCAGGGCGTCACCGACCCCGTCCGCCGCGCCGAGGCCGTCAATCAGATCGTCAGGAGCATTGCCGTCATCCGCGACCCCATTGTCCGCGCCAGTTACCTCCGCGAGTGTGCCCACAGGACCGACGTGCGCGAGGATACGCTCTTCGCCCAGATGAACCGCTTCATCTACCAGGGCAAGGAGGCGCGCCAGCGCGAGGAGGAGCGTGCGCAGGCCAGCCAGGCCAGTCAGCCGCAGCCCTTCGCCCCCGCCAGTCCCATGCAGCAGGCCTCGAAGGTGGAGAAGATGCTCATCGAGACCGTCATCCGCCATGGTGGCGAGGTGATCCTCCCTGATGTGGAGGATGAGACTTCCGGTCAGCATTTCGACCTCAATGTGGCACAGTATATCGCCTACGACCTGGCCCAGGACCAGCTCGCCTTCTCCGATCCCCTCTACAACCGCATCCTCGCCGAAGCCGTGGAGCAGTCGGAGAAGGGACCCTTTGATTCAGGCAAGTATTTCCGCCACCATCCCGACATCGAGATCCAGACCCTCGCGGCCAGCATGAGCACCGATGCCTACCAGCTCTCCGAGAGCCTTCAGATGATGGAGAGCGTGGAGCGACTCCGAGATACCGTGGTCCACCTCGTCATGGACTTCCGCCTCGACTATATCGAGCACCAGCTCAAGGTGCTTCAGGACCGGCTGAAGAAGGCCCTGGCGATCGGTATCAGTACCGAGGAGATGAAGCAGATGATGGAGGAAATCAAAAACTGGCAGACCGTGCGCAACGCCGTGGCACGCAAGTTGGGCAGCGATATCGTATAGCTTCGCCCCTCGAAGCTATGCTGGAAGCCGCCCGATAGCCTTGGCACCACACGCTCTCTATTGCCACACACTATATAATAATAAGGAAAGGAACAATCAAAATGATCATAGACAAATTGAAAGACCTCTTGCAACCTGCTAATGCAGCAGAAAGCGAAAAAGCGAACGAAGCGCCCCGCCTCGACCAGAAAGCACTCTGCCAATTGCTCGAAACCACCCTTGCCAGCATCGGCTGCACGCCCACCTGGGAGGACGAGCGAGACCAAAGCCGTGTGGCCAGCTATGAGTACCAAGGAGGCAATTTCCTTGTGCGCATCGCCAAGGACGATACCTTCCTGCGCCTTTGCTACCCCATCTTCTTGAGTGTGGACAAAGAGCTTGTCGAACTGGTACGCGAGATCTGCAACCAGGTCAACCTTGCGTCTATCGGTCTTCGTGCCGTTTATACCTTCGACGAAGACCACCTCCACGTCAATGTCCATTTCTTCGACAACCTCTACCTCGAACCCTCGCGGGCCAAGGGAATGTTGACGCAAAGCATGAAGGAGATGTTCTCCTGGCGCGACGCCTTTGTCCGCTGGATGGATACCGTCAAGGAGAAAAGGAAGAAATACGGCGCGAACAGCCCTGAGGAAATTGAGGAGCAGTACAAGCGCTTGATCCTGATGATCCGCGAGCACGAGTTGGATAAGAGCGAGGACACGATGTCTGTGCGCGAAAACGCCGTTCATCACATCACGCTCTCCGAGTTGGTCCAAGATGCCGTGGGTATCAAATCCTTTGTACCCTCGCTCCTGAGCGTCGCGGGCGACGGTCTCTCCCTCGTCATGGACGCCAGCCAGGATGCCCAGCTTCGCTCGAAGATGGCCGACTACGTCCTTTCCGACGCCCTCGTCTCCGACGGCCAGTTTGCCCGCCGTTGTGCCACCCTCCAGCTCGTCTTCTTCCAGCCTGAGGATCCCGACGAGCGTCGCTACCTCACGGTCTCCCTGGTGGCCCGCGAAACCTCGCCAGAGGCTCTCTTCTTCCAGACCACGGTCGTTCTCACGCCCCGCCTCGCCACCCTCGAGAATCCTGCCGACTGTGTCAACGACCATCCCACGGCCTGCTCCCTGCTCATGGCCTACGATCTCAAGAACGAGAAGCAGCTCCGCGACGAGTTCCAGTATATGTGGACCGACGCCAAGGACAAGTTGGCCCACGGACAGATCGGCAAGATGACTGAGGAGCAGCGCGCCGTGGCCCGTGTGACGACCCGTTCGCTGGCCGGGGCCCTCTATCGCGGCACGCAGCTTTTCCAGAGCAAGCGCTTCTTCGAGGCGATGCTCCTGCTCCGCAATGCCTTCGTCCTTTGGAGAGGATCCGTCGATCAACTCTCCTCCAAGGAGCGTGGCCAGTTCTATGAGGTCTGCTTCATGCTCGGCTACTGCTATGACGAGATGAGGCAGTACGACATCGGCCACTACTACCTCTCGCTGCTCGACGGCACGGACAACATAGCCCACGTGTGCGAGATGGTCAACAACCTCGCCAACAACAATGATCCGCGCGTGATCAGCTATATCGAGTCGCTGCTGACTGAAATCCAGCGCCGCGTCGAGGAGGAGACGGGCAAGCATGTGGGCGTCTATGAGGCTGCCCAGGATAGCGAATACTGCGAGTTTGCTGGTTTCCTTCTGGCTACGCGCGTCTCGATCTACGCCATGCGCGCCTGCTACAAAGAGGCTGCCCTGGAGTTGCATGAGATCAGCAAATATCCCGATCTGTCTGATCACGTCAGGGAGGTCATGCGCCGTATAGACCGGAATCGGTCCAACCCGGACGAAGCGCCCTTCGCGCCTCCCGCCGACTGTTAGCCGCCTGCCCACCACCTATCCCCACCACGCGCATGGACTATTTGCATTGGATATTTCTCGCCCTCTACATGACGCTTGCCGTTGCCGCGATGGTTGCCATCCTGCTCGACAATCGCCAGCCGGCCAAGACCATGGCCTGGGTGCTCGTGCTGATGTTCCTGCCCGTGGTGGGAATCATCCTCTACTTCTTCTTCGGACAGAACGTGCGCAAGGAGCGGGCCATCTCCCAGCATAGCCTCGACCAGCTTTCGCGTCGGTCTATGCTGGAGTCTCACGCCCAGGCCAGACTGAAGATCCCCCCGCTCTACCAGCGCCTCGTCCATCTCTTTGGCAGTCAGGATTTTGCCCCCGCTTTCCATCGCAATGATACCGAGATCTACCTCAACGGTTATGAGTTCTTCCCCCAGTTGCTCCGCGACATCGCCTCGGCCTGCGACCATATCCATCTCGACTTCTTCCTCTTCGAGGACGACCCCTTGGGCCGCCTCGTGAGCGACGCCCTGATCGCCAAGGCTTCCGAGGGCGTGGAGGTGCGCGTCATCCACGACGACGTGGGCTGCTGGAGCGTCCCCTCCCGCTTCTATGAGCGGATGCGTGAGGGTGGGGTGGAGGTCCATGCCTTCATGCCCGTCCGCTTTCCGGCCTTCACCAGCAAGGTCAACTACCGCAACCATCGCAAGATAGCCGTCTTCGACGGGCGGGTAGGCTATGTCGGCGGCATGAATATCGCGCTCCGCTACGTGAAGGGTCTTGGCGCACAGGCCTGGCGCGACACGATGGTGCGCATCCATGGCAATGTTGTCTATGGGCTGCAGCGCGCCTTCCTGGTCGATTGGTTCTTCGTCGATCGCACGCTCATCACGGACCGCCGCTACTACCCCGAGTTTCCCTTGCCCCAGACGGAGTGTCTCGCCCAGGTCGTCACGAGCAATCCCATCGACCCCTGGCCGAAGATCGAGCAAGGCTTCGTCCGCGTCATCCATAGTGCGCGGCAGTATGTCTATATCGAGACCCCCTACTTCCTGCCTACCGAGCCCGTCCTCTTCGCCCTCCGCACGGCCGCCCTCTCGGGGGTGGATGTGCGCCTGATGATTCCGCGCAAGGCCGACTCCAAGTTTGTGGCCTGGGCCAGCCGCTCCTTTGTCAAAGAGATAGCCGACGCGGGCGTCCGCGTCTTGTTCTACGACCGGGGCTTCAACCACAGCAAGCTCCTCGTGAGCGACGACCTCCTGGCGACCATCGGTTCCACCAATGTCGATTTCCGTAGTTTTGAGCACGATTTCGAATCCAATGTGTTTTTCTATGACCAGGCCATGGCCCTCCGTGTCAAGCAGGTCTTCCTCGACGATGAGGCCGACAGCATTCCCCTCGACCAGCTACGCGAGGGCGCTTCCCGCGGCCTTCTCCTCCGCCTCTGGGAGTCGTTGGTCCGCCTGATGAGTCCGCTCATGTAGCTTGCGCTGGTTCGCTTAGAAAATAAAGTTCATCCGGAAAATCAACTGATCGGGTAATACGTCCTGCTGAGTTAGGGAAAACAACCAATACAATATTTACAACAAGTTACAACCTACACGCTTTTGCGTGTAGCAATCCTGCTGCAAGGTAAACAACAAAATACAACAAGGGTGCCATGAAATGGAACAGCTTCGCCTTGAATGCGCATTCTTGCTTTCCTGGCGAAGCGTTGTTCATAGTTGTTTCCCTTGCAGCAATCCTTGGTCAGCATGGGCCTCGAAGAGGCGATGTCCCCGCGAAGCGTTGTTCAAAGTTGTAAAAGTTGTTCAAGTTGTTTTCCCAATTTAGCTGGCCGTGTTGTAAAAATACGACGTTTCCTGCTGCTCCAAATATAGGATGCAACCTTTATTCTTCCTTCTTCTCCTTCTCCGCCTCCCGTTCCATGGCCTTGGAGGAGGCGAGACTAAACTCGCAGCCGCAGTAGAGCTGGTTGTAGAATTGATACTCCTTGAGCAGTTGATTGCGCCGTTCCTGCAGTCCGTCCTTGCGCCAGTTTTGAGCCCAAAAGGTCGTGCCAGGGACGGCCTCGGCTGCTGCCAGACCGGCCGCGTTCACCTGCTCCAGGTCCTTCCATCGCGAGGAAGCGAGCGTCGTGGCAAAGAAGCTGATTCCGGTCTGCTGCGCCATGTGGGCCGTGACCAGCATGCGGTAGGCGAAGCACGCCTCGCAACGTCGTCCGCGCTCGGGCTCGCGCTCCAGCCCTTTCATGGCCTCCCGCCAACTGCCGTGATCGTAGTCGCCGTCTATCCAGCGTAGGCCCAGCGTCTCGGCGTGGCGCTTGCTCTCCTCCTTGCGTATCTCGTATTCGTGCGCCGGGAAGATGTTGGGATTGAAGTAGAAGATCGTGGGGCGCAGGTCGTGCGCCATCAACCATTCGACGATGGCCGACGAGCAGGGCGCGCAACAGGCGTGGAGCAACACTTCTCCCGCCATGCCCTCGGGTAGGATAATATGGCTGCGTTTCTTTTTCAAAGCGAGTTGTTTTGGTTGTTTTTCCTTATATGCAAGCCTTATGGTGAAGAAAAGGGCGCGCGGCTTCTTTCTTCTGCCGATAAATCGCTAATTTTGCACCCTATGGAGAAAGGAAAGATGGCCTCAGGCCGCCCCCATATCGCCATTATCGATCCCAACGTGTTGGCCACGATAGGATTGCGCCAGCTCTTGCAGACCGTGGTGCCGATGATGGCCGTGGATGTTTACCCCACCTTCGACGCCTTCCTTGCCGGGGGCGGTGAGGGCTGTTATCACTATTTTGTGGCCCAGTCCGTGGCCGTTGCCCACCACCTTTGGTTTATGGACCGCCGCCGCAAGACCCTCGTGCTGACCCTCTCCTCCGACCCCCACTCCCAGTTGGCTGGCTTTCGCCACCTCTGTGTGGGCGTGGCTGAGGAGGCGCTCGTCTGCGAGGTGCTGCGCCTTGTGCAGCAAGGCCATTCGGGCGGTCGCAACCTGCCGACGGCCGAGACCGACGCGCCGCGTCCCACCCTCACCCCGCGCGAGGTGGAGGTGCTCTCGCTCGTGGTCCGCGGACTGATGAGCAAGGAGATCGCCGATCGCCTCCATATCAGCCTGCCGACCGTCAACACCCATCGCAAGAATATCTGCGAGAAACTGGGCGTGAAGAGCGTCCCCGCCCTCACCGTCTATGCCGTCATGCACGGCTATGTGGAGCTGCGCCAAATAGAAGGCAAGGGCTGATTTCTTCTCTTGCGTCAATACCCGTGGGGCTGGCGTCAATAGACGCGGGGGCCGAAGATGGCCGTGCCCACACGCACCTGGTTGCTCCGGCACGTGACGGCTATCTGGTAGTCGTGGCTCATGCCCCAGGAGCGGACGCAGAAGCGAGGGTCGTCGGCAAAATAGCGTGCCTTCACCTCGTCGAAGAAGTCGGCTGCCGTGAGCATCTCGCGGCGTATCTGGTCCTCGTCCTCCACGTTGGATGCCATCATCATCAGGCCGCTGATGTGTACGTTCTTCATCTCGCGCCATTCTCCCGCCTCCAGCAGCTCGCGACAGGCCTCCAGGGTCAGTCCATACTTCGTCTCCTCCTCGGCGATATGGAGTTCGAGCAAGACGTCGATGACGCGGTCGTGCTTGGCCGCCTGCTTGTTGATCTCGCGGAGCAACTTGGGCGTATCGACCGCCTCCACCATCGAGATATAGGGCGCGATATACTTCACCTTGTTTGTCTGCAGGTGGCCGATGAAGTGCCATTGGATGTCCTTCGGCAGCGTCTCCACCTTCTGGCGCAACTCCTGCTCGTGGCTCTCGCCAAAGATGCGTTGTCCCGCCTCGTAGGCCGGCAGGATATACTCGTTGGGATGATACTTGCTGATGGCCACCAGCTCCACCCCCTCGGGCAGATGGCCGAGCACCTCTTTTAAGTTTTTTGCTACATCTACCATCGTATGCTTTCTCCTATATGATTATGATGAAACAGTCTTCTGTCCTTTTTGGAAAACTGGAATACTGTCTTATTGGAAACTGGAATAACTGGAATACTGGAACAATTGGAATACTGTCTTATTGGAATATTGGAATATTGGAATATTGGAACAAGCCTACTGCTCCTCGTACTCCGGCTTCGCCTCCTCGTTTTGTCCCTCGGCCTTGGCGCGGTTGTCGTGCTCGAAGACGTCCATCACCTTGGTGTCGGCAATGGCGGTGATCTCGTAGTCGATCATGGTCGATCCCATCACCTCGTCCACATGCTTCACGGCCCCGCTCACCGAGGCAGCCTGCACGAGATAATAGACGCTCGTGCGCTTCTCCTTCTGCGTCTTGTCGTCGAGCGTGATAAACGCCAGTTTGCACTTGAACCACTTGTCGTCGCCATCCGCGTCGCTGAAGAAGATCTCGCCATAGGTGGCAGGCGTGATGGCCTTCACCTCAAACTCTCCGTTGATATACGCGCCCATCTCCTTGGTGATGGCCTCCTCGGCCTCGCCGAAGGTGTAGGCATCTACCACGTAGGTCTCCGTGGTTTTCTTGTTCTGTCCGTCCTCCATCATCTTGTCGTAGCGGACGCGGGTCTCAAACCAGTTGGCTGTTCTGCTTCTCATTATATATATGTATGTTTTCTTTTTTTTATCTGATCTCTTGTCTTGCGTGGGCCCGTCCCGCTTGCCGAGATAGGCCCCGAAAAGTGGTGGCTACCCCTCGGGGAGACCGCTTTCGACATGCAAAAGTAGCAAGAAAATCCCACAAATGACCCGCGGGGGCAAAGTTTTTCGCCTTTGCCTTTGCCGTTTGGCCGAATTGGTGTAACTTTGTGGCAAAATACAAGTTTCATACACAAGAGTCAATCCCCGTGCAATCGGGGTAACCGTATTAAATAACTAAAAGAATTATGCCGGAAATCTCAGCACGTGGCCTTATTGTGCCCGAATCGCCTATCCGCAAGCTCGCACCCCTGGCCAATGCAGCCAAGGCGCGCGGCACGAAAGTTTATCACCTGAACATCGGCCAGCCCGACGTGCATACGCCGCAATGTGGTCTCGACGCTCTGAAGAAGGTCGATGCCAAAGTGTTGGCCTATTCGCCCAGCCAGGGCATTGAGAGCTATCGCAACAAGCTCGTGGGCTACTACGCCAAGCACAACATCAATCTGGTGCCCGACGACATCATCGTCACCACGGGCGGCTCCGAGGCCTTGCTCTTTGGCTTCATGGCCACCCTCAACCCTGGCGACGAGATCATCATCACCGAGCCCGCCTATGCCAACTACATGTCCTTTGCCCTGATGGTGGGCGCCAAGGTGCGCTCCATCCACACGAGCATCGACAATGGCTTTGCCCTCCCCGCCGTCGAGGAGTTTGAGAAGCTCATCAACGCCAACACGCGCGCCATCCTGATCTGCAACCCCAACAACCCCACGGGCTATGTCTATACCCGCCAGGAGATGGAGCAGATCCGCGACATTGTGAAGAAGCACGACCTCTACCTCTTCGCCGACGAGGTCTATCGCGAGTATATCTATACCGACGAGCCCTACACCTCGGCCATGCACCTGGAGGGTATCGAGAACAACGTCATTCTCGTCGACTCCGTCTCCAAGCGCTACTCTGAGTGTGGCATCCGTATCGGCGCCATCATCACCAAGAATACCGAGGTGCGCAAGGCCGTGCTGAAGTTCTGCCAGGCCCGTCTCTCTCCCCCCTTGATGGGTCAGATCATCGCCGAGGCCTCGCTGGAGGCTCCCGAGAGCTATATCGAGGGCGTGCAGAAGGAGTATGTGGCTCGTCGCAACTGCCTCGTCAATGGTCTGAACCAGATCCCGGGCGTCTTCTCTCCGATGCCGAAGGGCGCGTTCTACACGGTCGCCAAGTTGCCCGTGGACAACGCCGAGAAGTTCTGCCGCTGGCTCCTGGAGGAGTTCTCCTACGAGGGCGAGACGGTCATGATGGCCCCCGCGAGCGGCTTCTACAGCACCAAGGGTGCCGGCCTCGACGAGGTGCGCCTGGCCTATGTGCTCTGCTGCGACGAGCTGCGCAAGGCCCTCGTCTGCCTGGAGAAGGGCCTGGAGGCTTATCCCGGCCGCGTGAAGTAAGTCTATCGCATTCCCCTTATAGGGAGCGGGGAGTCGCCCAAGGAGCGGCTCCCGGCTCCTTTCCCTTTATATGATGCCGGACGATTGTGGTCCGGTCTGCTACGCATTCATCTCAATAGAAACACTATGAATTTCCCCCTGTTTATCGCACGCCGTATCTACGGCAAGGGAGCTGGAAGTCAGAAGGTGGCCAAGCCTGCCATCCGCATCGCCACGGCAGGTGTGGCCATCGGTCTGGCCGTGATGATCGTCACGGTGAGCGTGATCCTCGGTTTCAAACATACGATCCGCGACAAGGTCGTGGGCTTCGGAAGCCATATTACCGTGGCCAATATCGCCAGCCTGATGTCCTCCGACCAGTATCCGATACAGATGGACGACTCCATGACGACCGTCCTCCGCGCCATACCGGGCGTGCGCCACGTGGAGCGCTACGCGATGACACAGGGCATCCTCAAGACCGACGACGACTTCCTGGGCGTGGCCCTCAAGGGCGTCGGTCCTGAATACGACACGACCTTCATCCACCAAAATATGGTGGAGGGGTCGATTCCCCATTTCTCCGACTCCTCCTCCACGCAGCGACTGCTCATCTCGAAGACCATTGCCGACCAGTTGCGCGTGAAGTGTGGGGAGCGCATCTTTGCCTATTTCATCAACCACCAAGGCGTGCGCACGCGCCGCTTCACCATCACGGGCATCTACGAGACCAACCTCAAGCAGTATGACCAGCAGATGTGCTTCACCGACCTCTATACCGCCAACCGCCTCAACGGCTGGCAGGAGGACCAGTATAGCGGGGCGGAGATGCTGGTGAGCGACTTCGGCCAGATTGACGAGGTGGAGCACCAGGTCGTGAAGCGCGTCAACCGCACCACCGACCACTATGGCGAGACCTATTCCTCCGCCACGGTCACGGAGATGAACCCGCAGATCTTCTCCTGGCTGGAGCTGATGGACCTCAACGTCTGGCTCATCCTCGGACTGATGATCGCCGTGGCGATTGTCACGATGGTCTCGGGCCTGCTCATCATCATCCTGGAGCGCACGCAGATGATCGGCGTACTCAAGGCCCTGGGAGCCAAAAACCAGCAGGTGCGCCACGTCTTCCTGTGGTTTGCCACGTTCGTCCTGGCCAAGGGCCTTCTCTGGGGCAACGCCTTGGGCCTGGGCCTCATCGCCCTCCAGCATCTCACGGGCTTCGTGCGCCTCGATCCTCAGACCTACTACGTCAGCACGGTCCCCGTCGAGATCTCCTGGCCTATCGTCCTGGCCCTCAACGTGGCCACGCTCCTGGTCTGCGTTGCCGCCCTCGTCGTCCCCTCCTTCCTCGTCTCTCGTATCCATCCCGCTAAAAGCATGCACTACGAGTAGGGCCTCTTGTCCTTAACGTTTGCGGGTCTCCCGCATAGGTTCCCCTCCCACGACAAAGGGCTGGATCCCGATTCGGAATCCAGCCCTTTGCCTTTATAGATGATCAGCTGCTATGGCAGCCGAGGGGAGTATTAATCGTCGCCCCAATTTTTGCTGTTCGATTGTCCCCACAAGTCTTTGTAATCGTCTTTGGACGTCTCCTCGCCGAACACACCAAAGCGGTCGATGCACTCTCCGTTGGGCTGGCCTTTTAAGACGCTGGCTGTCTGTAAGGTTGCGTCGCAGAGGGAGTCGAGGATGATCACATCTATCTTGGGAGCGATATAAATCTTCTTCATTTTGTGTCGCTGTTATTGTCGTTTTGTTATTTGATAATGATTTTCTTTCCGTTTACTACATACATTCCCTTGGGCAAGCCCTCCAGGCTATTGTCGCGGCGCACCATCTGTCCGTGCATGTTGAATACGCCCTCTATGCCGCGCTTGTAGGAGGTGCTATTGCTGCTGCCATGGATGTCGTCGATGCTCGTGGCGCTATCCTCCACGCCGTCGATCATGAGCGAGAGGGAGCCTCCGACAGGCGTGTCGCTCGGCAGCTCAAACCAGCAGCGGAACGCCTTCAGTCCGTATGAATACGGCTTGCCGTCGTTCATATTGCCGTGCGGCACCTGTATCAGCTTTCCCTTATACATGAAGTAGTCGCCGTTGAGGTTGTCTCTGCCCGAGATTATCTTGCCATTGTCGTATGTCTTCGCCATTGTGCCTTTGCAGACCATCTTGCCATAGTTGCCGTCGATGGTTTCGAACTGTATTTTTGATTCCCATGTGTCGGTGTTTACATGCTGCATCAGCTTCTCCCTATCGAGCGACACCATCGTGATGTCGTAGTGGTCTTTCTCGATGGTCATGGTCAGACGGTTGTCCTTGTCGGAGGAGGGCTTGTAGTCGTTGCCCAGCCACTCGCTATTGTCCTCGCCCTCTTTTGTGTAGAAGTGTTCTACGGTATAGGCTGGTGAGTGCGTCTCGGTGTAGGGAGGATAAACGATATACGGCTCGAAAGCCTTGACCATCACCGAGTCGTCGTTTAGGGGCTCCACGGTCACAAACTGCACGCTATTCTCCGTCAGCGCCGCAAGTTTTGCCACCTTTACGGCGTCTCCGAACGTACGCTTCATCTGTCCCCACGTCAGATTGACGGGCAGGATGAGCGAGTTCCACATGTTGTCGTTCAGCTTGCGGTTCAAGTGCAGCACGCTGTTCTTGTATTCGTCTGCAGCCTCGGTCAGATAGCGCAGGTCGGTAGATTCCTCGTCGAGAATCAGCTCCGGGTTGCGTCGCGGTCCGGCATAAAGCAGCTTGAATTCGTCCACGGCGGTCAGCTCGTCCTCGGCTACAGCCGGCTTTCCGTCGGGTGTAGGGTCTACGTAGAAGCCTATGCGGGGCGTAACAGGATTCTTGTCTGATATTTCGTTCCCATCCAGGGCTTTGTCGAGACATATCTGCACCTGGTTCTCATACTTTCCCTCGAAGAAGGCACGTCCGATACCGGCTCCTTCGTATGTATTGCCAAGCGTCTCGGCATCAGCCTGACTTATACCGTCGAGGGTTGCTGCTGAGTATATCTTTTCATTCGGTTTGCCGTCGGCACCGAGCACTGTAATGAACAGGTTTGCAAGCGGTTTTTTATTCGTATCGATGTTCTCCGAACTGTTCGCTGTGCTGAATCCGTTGCATCGCAGCAGGTACCATCCTCCCTTGTGTACCTTCACGTCCTGGTAGATATTGAATCCGCGCAGGCCTTTGGTGTAGCAATAGAAATACTGGCCGTATTTTTGGTGATGGGGTTCAGTTCTACCTGTCCAAGCATCATCTTTTGTGTTGCCAATTATGTTATACGTCTTGTACATTTTTTTGTCTCCAAAGTACACGTGGCTCTTTACATCATCAGGTAAATTTTCACCTCCGATTAGCCATTTTGCAGCATCCGTATCATTTACTCTGAAATCAGGACAAGTAAGAAGGAAAGAGGCATCGACAGGCGATTTCATATATGCAGGGGCTGTGTTGAAGAGCAGGTAATACTCATTCTTTGTAATCACCTTCCACTCCTGATTCTTGTATTCTGGGGTGCCCTCTGCGGCTAAGCTTGTCGCATAATCGCAGAGCTTATTCTCGTCGTTGGGATAAGCAGTGAGATAACCTAATTGCGTAATTGGACGAGTGGCTGTGTTGATTTTGACGAGATACACCTTGTTCGTTTCTGAATAGTCCTTGGCTTTTACAAATCTGATAGCGCAATTTTCATTTCTATCCATAAATACCCCATTTACCCCATCTTTATCCTTGAAGATTCCCATATATGAGCCAGTACTAGAACCTGTCACTTTGCTTTGCAGGAAATACGTTTTTGAACCATCATTCCATATCATATAAATGGAATGTGGTGAAACATTTAGCGAGGCATGGGTACCCCACTTGCCACCAATGCTCAGAAACTTTTTGGCACCGACGTTATACAGACACACAATCTTATTTCCGTCGGTTTCAGCCAGTCCTTTGTTTGTACAAATTGCTGACGAAGGATCAATGCCATAAAGTTTGTCAACACCTCCAATAGTATTTTCTGTTCCGTTGCTTTCCGTCGCTTTATTTTGTGCCGAAGCCTGCCCTATGGGGACAAGAATCCACACGAGTAGCATGGCTGCGAAAAGTTTCCAAAGGCTGGATGATGCCTTGGAAGATTGCAATGTTGTAGTTCTCATAAAAATTGATCCTGTGTATAAATGTGTATAAACTTGTTTTGATTTATTTCTCTGTCCGAAGGGCATGGCGCTGCAGAGTCGGCTCCTATGGTGATAGAAGCTACTCTGTTTGCTAAGTCCTTGTCGAATGGTAATAATGGGTGGTTGTGGTCAATCAAGCCGTGGGCATGTCCTGACAATCTACTACCCTCCTTTGCGTCTCTATGGTGTGTGGGGCGCGAAGATCTGCCTAAAAAACGACCGGTCCGGGCCTTGTCTCCATTTTGACGGCGCAAAATTAGTGTAATTTCTCTAAACTGCCAAGTTTCTAATTGATAATTTGTCTTATTTCCATTCCGAAAGTCAGTTTTACCCCCCCCAATCTTGATCTGTGTCAACCTTTTAGTCTTGTTTGTCCGCCAGACTTGGAATAGTAATAATGCGATTTTGGTGGGCAAAGCTTCTTTCCTCCTGCCGTCTTCCCTTCGTGTCTTCTGACCTCTTATGTCCTCTTCTGTCTTATTCCCTTTCTTCGGTAAGCCTTCGGGATTTCTTCGGGGTAGCGCATCTTATTACTATTGCCGGACAGGCTACAAGCTCTTACAGGAACGTTCTCCTGCTATTCTTTCTCGTCATGCTAAAACTCGAGCGAGCTCGGTTTTACGCATGGCTTATCGAAAGCGTTATTATACGTTGTACTTGTTGTTCTTGTTGTTTTCCCTCCTCATCAGGCAGCATCGAAACAACGCAAACAACCCTGACACTCTTTTTTTCGGATGAACCATTTTCCCATTTTTCATGCGATCGTTTTTTGATTGTTTGCCCTTGGTTTTTCTTTTCAACATGCGATTTTGTGAAAAAGGTACCCTCAAATCGTGGTGAAGCCTTGATTTTGATGTACCACTTTCGTAGTCAATTCTGCGGCCTAAAGACAGGAAAGTGAGGCTTGCGAGACCTATTTTACCCCATTTTCTTCGGCTTTTATCGGCTATCGTATCGACTATGTTGTCGAATATAGAGGTGAGAGTAAAGTAGTAGAAAGGGATAATCTGTTGGTAATAAGCCTTTTAGAGAGAAAAGGGCGTGTAAGTTTTGTTCCAGTTCCAGTTGTTCCAGTTATTTTTTGAGGGTATGCAAAATCCTATTACCTCTATATATACTATATAACTAATTAGTTATTAAGTAGTTATAGGTAATAAGAGAAAAATGGGGGTGTCTCGAAATTAATTGGAATACTGGAACAACTGGAACGCTCTTCTTTTCTCCGAGGCTTCTCAAGTGCTGAGATGCCTCTTCTCTCCAAGGCCCTTCCGCGGGATGTCCTCCTCTCTGAGGCCCTTTCTGTGATGGCCCTTCCCCTCGCTGGCCCCAGCCATTTGCTCGAAGCTTCGACAGAAGGGTATTTCCGTCTCCTTGCGTCTCATTCCACCCTCATCACCCGTTATCTCACGTTATCTCACCCTATCTCACCCAATCGCATCGTATCGCACTATTGAGTTGGCAGAAAGACTTAACTTTGCAGCATGAACACGATTCTTGGGTAGGCCCGCCTCCCGATTGGCCACGGCAGACGCCCGCCTCTCCTGCAGAATCCAAGTCTCCACGGTCTTTGACATACTGACACACAAAGGGCGGGCCCAACCTGTGACAGGCCAGGCGCCCCCCTCAGCCCCAAAGAGAGAAGAGAAATCCCCTATGTCCCCTCGCGCAGGAAGTCGAGTGCCTGGCGAGCCTCCTCGTCGCCGACGGTCTGTTGCATTTTAGCGTGATAGGACGACGTGAAATCTGCATTTTAGCGTGATAGAAACATCAAAAACCTGCATTTTAGCGTGATAGAACGAGGTAAAATCTGCATTTTAGCGTGATAGAAAGGTCAAAAATCTGCATTTTAGCGAATTTTAAAGTCGCTAAATTGCTCGTTTTCAATATTTTCAGTATTTTTGCACTTGAATAGATCAATAAGCTTACGGTTATGGTGGAAGAAAGAATCATGCTTCAAGTGTTGACAGAGCAAAAAGAATATGTCGGCAACTATCATCCCGAACAATGGGTAAAGCGGAGCGAGGAGGCGTTGTTCGAGTTTGACAGTCCCCTTGCACAAGTTGTGATAGGGGTAAGGCGAAGTGGTAAATCGACCCTTTGCCATAAGGTGCTTTTAGAGCATGGCATAGACTATGGCTACGCCAACTTTGACGATGACCGTTTCGCAAAATTGCAAACAGAAGACCTGAATACGTTGCTTTCTTGTGTCTATCAGGTATATGGTACTGATATACAGTATATCTTTCTCGATGAGATACAAAATGTTGATGGGTGGCATTTGTTTGTCAACCGTCTTCTACGCTCCAATCTACACGTTGTGGTAACGGGAAGTAATGCCAAACTGCTCAGTGGAGAGTTGGCAACACATTTGACGGGCCGTTACAATGAAATCCATTTGTTCCCATTCTCTTTTCGAGAATATTGTTGTTTCTGTCGCATCGACACTCGTGGCATCACAACAAAAGCCGAGGCCGAAAAGAAAGCGGCATTTATTGACTATATCAATGATGGAGGTTTTCCGGAAATGCAGAACTTGCGCAATAAGCGCGGATACGTACAGAGCCTCATGGAGGCCATCATCACAAAAGACATACAGCAACGTTTCAAAATCCGCAACACGGATGCCCTGCGGAAAATAGCCAACCACCTGATCAACAATGTGTGCCAGGAGGTCAACTACGATAGCATCTCTCAAGTGTTGAAGATAACGGATCAAACGGCAAAGAAATACGTCGGTTATTTGCGCCAGGCATTTCTCATACAATTGCTTTCCAAGCATTCCTTCAAGAGCAAAGAGCGCATAAGAAACGCCAAGGCGTATATCGTGGATTGTGGGCTGCAGAACAATCGTGAAAATTCTTTTGCGCCCGAAAATATTGGTTGGCGCTTGGAGAATGTTGTCTATATAGAACTGCTGCGCAGGTGTAGCAACGACTTCTTGGATATATACTACTACAAAGAGTCGCCGCGCTCCAAAGAGGTGGATTTTGTAGTATGCAACCAAGACAAGGCCGTGGAGCTGATACAAGTGGCATACGACATCGACAGCACAAAGACCTTCAACCGCGAGACGAACTCGCTTGTGAAAGCCTCGACGGCATTGCGTTGTGACAACCTGACGCTCATAGCGATGACCACGACACGTGATGTTGTGGTAGAAGGCAAAAGCATTCATGTCTGCTCCGCTATCGACTGGCTTCTGAAAATAGAGAGATAGGCAATCATTTCGACAACTTAAACCAGCAAGAAAATCATGAAAGAAAAGAAACTGTGGCATAGAAAAATCCCCCTCAGAGAGGCGGGTCTCGGAAGGGGAATCTTGAACCACGTGGGGCGTGGTCCAACCCGAGGCAGGCAGGGCCTCAGGTCGAAACAAGAGGGTGGGAGAGCGCTTTAGGCCCCCTCGCGAAGGAAGTCGAGCGCCTCGCGAGCCTCCTCGTCGCCGACGGTCTGGTCGATGATGGGCTGGCCAAAATCGCTCAGGAGCACGGAGCGGATCTCTCCGTGGTGCGACTTCTTGTCGTGGTGCATGAGCGTGACGAGCTCGTCGTAGTCCTGGCAACTGATGGCCGGCGTGCCGTAGAACTCGCGTACGAAGCGCACGGTCTGCTGCATCTGCTCCGTGGGGAAGCCCGTGCGGAGCGTAGAGAGATAGAGTTCGCAGACCAGTCCGAAGGCGACGGCATGGCCATGGGGCAGCGCCTGGCGGCTGAGCGACCACTCCTCGATGGCATGGCCGAAGGTATGTCCGAGGTTGAGCGACTTGCGGATGTCCTTCTCCAGCGGGTCGCGCCTGACGTAGCGGAGTTTGATGTCGATGCTCGCTCCGATCATCTTGGCCAGCTCGTGCCAGTCGGGCTGCGAGAGGTCGAAGCCGACGAGTCGGGTCCATCGCTCCTGGCTGTCGAGGAGACCGTGCTTCAGCATCTCGGCATAGCCGCTGCGAAGGTCGTCCGTGTCGAGCGTCTTCAGCCAGTCGGTATTGATGATGACGCGGGAAGCATCCTGGAAGGTGCCAATCTCGTTCTTCATGCCCCCGAAGTTGATGCCCGTCTTGCCTCCCACGCTCGCATCGACCATGGCCAGCAGCGTGGTGGGGACGTTGATGAAACTGAGGCCCCGCTTGAAGGTCGCTGCCGCGAAGCCTCCGAGGTCCGTCACCATGCCGCCGCCGAGATTGATGACGAGCGAGTTGCGGTTGGCCCCGCCCTTCTGCAGCCGCTCCCAGACGCGCGTGAGCTGGCGCAGGTTCTTGTTGGCGTCGCCATCGACGATCGTGATCACCTCTGCCTGGCGCAGGGTGGGGAAGTGGGCCATCTCGCTCCAGCAGAAGCGATGAGAACTGGTGTCGCAGATGACGAAGATGCCATCGTGCTCACACTCGGAGATACACAGCGCGAGATCGCTCTCGAAACGATCTGATAGGATGATTCTCTGTTCCATATCTGTTTCCTTTCTTTGTCTGTTCTTATTCTATACAAAATTATCATTTTTCGCCGTAACGACGGTCAAAAGCTGGTTGTTTTAACAATAATACACATTTCGGCTTCCGTTCTTGCGCATCCACCCCGCGTGGTGTGCAAGATTGTAAGGACAGGCCGAGACGACACGAGCCATGCTTCGCCAGGGCATATAGACAACAACTGATGTAATGCTTCGCCAGGACATGATAGAAAAACAACTTGAACAACTTTTACAACTATGAACAACGCTTCGCGGGGACATTGCCTCTTCGAGGCCCATGCTAACCAAGGCAGGATTGCAATACGCGCGAAGCGTGTAGGTTCCATTTCATGGTACCCTTTCTCGCCATGGCTAAACTCGAGCGAGCTCGGTTCTGCGCATGGCTTATCGAAAGCGTTGTTTACTTGTTGTAAAAGTTGTATTTGTTGTTTTCCCAAATTCAGCAGGAATTGTGTCCCCGCAAGCCTTGTGTTTTGGTGTTTACCTGGCAGCAGGACGTATTGGCAACTTTAGTTGTTTTTCCCCATCAGCAGGTTGCGTTTTCTGCTAGCCCATTTTAAACCATTGGGGCGCTGGCGCGTCCAAAGACAGGACAAAGCGATAGATAGAAAGCAAGAACAAGAGCAAAAACAAGAACAAGAGCAAAAAGAAGTAACTACACAAGAACAAGATGGATATAAGAAAGAGAATCAGTATAGTCCTGGTGGCGCTCCTGGCCCTGGTGGGCGTCTCGGCCCAGGCACAGACCGTCTCGGGCACGCTCATCGACGGCCAGCACAAGCAGCCCCTCGGCTACGCCGTTGTCCAGCTGCTGGGATCGGACAGCACCTACGTCTCGGGCACGACGAGCGACGACACAGGCCGCTTTGCGCTCGCCGCCCCGCGCGACGGCCGCTACATCCTCAAGGTCTCCTTCGTCGGTATGCGCACGCTCTGCCACAACGTCGTGGTCGCTGGCGGCAAGGACAAGGAGGTCGGCGCCCTCACGCTCCAAGCCGACGAGCACGTGCTGCGCGAGGTGACGATCGCCGCCCAGGCCCCGAAGGTCGTGCTCAAGAACGACACCTTCCAGTATAACGCCTCCGCCTACCGCGTGGCAGAGGGATCGACCGTCGAGGCCCTGGTCAAGGTGCTGCCCGGCGCTGAGATAGGCGACGACGGGTCGATCAAGATCAACGGCAAGGAGGTGAAGAAGATCCTCGTCGATGGCAAGGAGTTTATGACCGGCGACACCAAGACGGCGCTGAAGAACCTCCCCGCCTCCATCATCGACAAGGTGAAGGCCTACGACCAGCAGAGCGACCTGGCCCGCGTCACGGGCATCGACGACGTCGAGGAGCAGACCGTGCTCGACTTCGGCATGAAGCAGGGCATGAACAAAGGATTCTTCACCAATATCAACCTCTCCATGGGCAACCACGGGCGCTATAGCGAGCGCGGCATGGCGGCCTACTTCAAGGACAACTTCCGCATGATGGGTTTCCTCTCGGCCAACAACGTCGGCGACATGATGTTTGGCGGAGGCCGACGGGGCGGATTCGGACAGACCCGCCAGGGGCTCAACAACACCAAGATGGCGGGCATCAACATGAACTACGACAACGGCAAGACCTGGCAATGGGACGGATCCCTGCGCTGGAACCACAACAACGGCGACCTGCAGGCCAAGGTCTTCAGCGACAACTTCCTGGCCTCGCAGCACGCCTACACGCGCCGCATCAGCCAGCAGTACACGCGGTCCAACAGCTGGGACGGACGCTTCCGCCTGGAGTGGACCCCCGACTCGATGTGGAACGTGATGTTCCGGCCAAGCCTGCAGCTCAGCAAGAACGACGGCCTCGACGTGAGCACCTCGGCCACCTTCTCCGAAAATCCCTATGCCCAGGGCGACGACCCGCTCGCCGACGACCTGCTCGCGGCCATGCAGGCCCGGGGCACCCTGGTCAACCGCCAGCGCAACACGACCGTGACCTATGGCGACAACACCTCGGCACAGGCCTCGCTGCAGGTCAACCGCAAACTCTCGGCCAACGGGCGCAACGTCACGCTCCGACTGCAGGGCAACTACAACGACGCCGACGCCAAGACCTTCTCCACCCAGGACCTGCAGTACTACCAGCTGCTCGACGCCATGGGCCAGGACTCCATCTATCGCGCCTACCGCTACAACCTCATGCCCACCAAGAGCCACGGCATGGGCGTGGAGGCCACCTATAGCGAGCCCATCGCCCGCCGCACCTACCTGCAGCTGGCCTACCAGTACAACTACGCCCTGAGCAAGAGCGACCGATCCACCTACGACTTCTCCTCGCTCGGCGGCGGCTACTTCGACGGCGTAGAGCCCGCCTACCGCTCCTGGGGCAGCTACCTCGCCCTGCTGCAGCAGCCCCTCGGCAGCTACTTCGACCAGTCGCTGAGCCGCTACTCGGAGTACAAGACCCACACGCAGAACATACAGCTCATGATCCGCATGAACCAGGAGAAGTGGAGATTCAACGCGGGCGTGCAGCTCCAGCCGCAGCACAGCATCTACCAGCAGGACTACCTCGGCGTCCACGTCGATACCGTGCGCAACTCCTTCGACTGGAGTCCGACGATCGACTTCCGCTATAAGTTCTCGCCGCAGAGCAACCTCCGCCTCTTCTACCGCGGGTCGGCCACGCAGCCCACGATGAGCCAGCTGCTCGACATCACGGACAATACCGACCCGCAGAACGTGAGCGTCGGTAACCCGGGACTGCGACCCGCCTTCACCCATCGCATCCACATGTTCTACAATGGCTACAGACAGAGATACACGCAGTCGTGGATGACCTTCTTCCACTTCGCCTCCGTCCACAATGCCATCGGCAATAGCGTGACCTACGACGCCGCCTCGGGAGCCCGCGTGGTGAGGCCCGTCAACATCAATGGCAACTGGAACCTGAACGCGGGCGTGATGTTCAATACGAGCATCGACACCCTGGGCGTATGGAATGTCAATACCTTCACAACCGTCGATCTCAACCGCTACGCCTCGCTCCTGCAGCAGTCGCGGCAGAGCCTCGTGGAGCGCAACATCACCAATCAGACCAACCTCAGCGAGCGACTGACCTTCAGCTATCGCAACAGTTGGCTGGAGGTGGCCCTCGACGGGTCGGTGGAGTACAACCACACGAAGAACCAGCTGCAGTCGGCGCAGAACCTCAACACCTGGCGCTTCGCCTATGGTGGATCCATCAACCTCACGGCACCCTGGGGCACGAGCGTCTCCACGGACCTCCACATGAACAGTCGCCGAGGCTACAACGACGCCTCGCTCAATAGCAACGAACTGCTTTGGAACGCCCAGGTGGCGCAGAGCTTCCTGCGTAGCAAGCCGCTCACGATCTCGCTCCAGCTCTACGACATCCTCCACCAGCAGAGCAACCTCTCGCGCGTGGTCAACGCCATGGGCCGCACGGACACGGAGTATAACAGCATCAACAGCTACGCGCTCCTGAAGATCTCCTATCGCTTCAACCTCTTCGGAGGCAAGTCGCAGCATCCAGCCGGCGTGCGCCGTGGAGACGACGGCCCGATGATGGGACCTCCGGGTGGACGCCCGCCCATGGGACCTCCGGGTGGCCGTCCGCCCATGGGTCATCCCGGAGGCCGCCCCTTCTGACGCCCGTTAGCAAAACAGCGTGATGGTTTTCGACCTGTATCGCTTGCTGATGAAGGAAAACAACTTGAACAACTTTTACAACTTTGAACAACGCTTCGCGGGGACAGTTCATGATTGTATTGGTTGTATGAGTTGTTTTCCCCTATAAGCAGGACGTTTGTCCACGTCTTGTTGCTTGTTCTTTCCCTTTATAGTCAAAAATAGAAAAATGAGCCCTGAATGTTTTGGCATTCAGGGTTTTTTTCGTATTTTTGCATCGGAGATACGCTTTTCGCCTTTTGGCGGATGCGAATCTCGCTTCCTCCAAGAGCCGAGAGGCCGGGGGAAAACATCATTAAAAAAGTAGAAATAAAACAGAAAGAAAAGTATGTTGCTAAACGCTTTGTGGATCGTGGTGGGCGTGGTGCTCGTCCTTTGGGGCGCCGACCGACTCACCGAGGGGGCGGTGGCCGTGGCCGAGCGGCTCCGCGTGCCCCAGATAGTCATCGGACTGACCATTGTCGCCCTGGGCACCTCCATGCCCGAGCTCTGCGTCAGCGTGGTCTCCGCCCTCAAGGGCACTCCCGACCTGGCCGTGGGCAATGTCGTGGGAAGCAATATCTTCAACGCCCTGCTCATCGTCGGCGTGGCCGCCCTCGTGGCCCCTATGACGATCCTGCGATCCACGGTCTTCAAAGACGTGCCCTGCGCCCTTGTGGCCTCGGTCGTCCTACTCATGATGTGTCAAAACGACTGGGTCATCACGCGCCTCGACGGCACCATCCTCTTCGTCTTCTTCCTCGTCTTCATGCGCCTCACGATCAAGGGTGCCACCTCGGCCCAGCCTGCGCCGCAGGCAGCAGAAGAAAAGGAGGCTTCGGCAGGCAAGCAACCCATGAAGGGCTGGTTGGCCGGCCTGTGGATGGTCGTGGGCCTGGCCGCCCTCATCGGCGGCAGCAACCTCTTTGTCGGCGGCGCTACCGAGGTGGCACGGGCGCTGAACGTGAGCGACGCCGTCATCGGACTGACCATCGTGGCGGGTGGCACCTCGCTGCCCGAACTGGCCACGAGCGTCGTGGCGGCCAAGAAGGGCAATAGCGGCATTGCCATCGGCAACGTGCTGGGCAGCAACGTCCTCAACATCCTCTTCATCCTGGGCCTCACGGGCATGATCTCGCCCATGCACATCGAGGGCATCACCAACGTGGATCTCTACATGATGCTCGTCTCGACCATCATGATCTGGTTTTTCTCCTTCACCAAATACACCATCGAGCGGTGGGAGGGAGCTGTCCTTGTGCTCACCTTTGGCGGCTACATGTGGTACCTCCTCGCCTAAAGCGGGGGAAGTCGTGGTCTCCGTTCGCCTAAGGGCGCTCCGCTCGCTACGCAGTATTCACCATTTTAAACTACTTACGATATGAACAAAATCAGACTATTACCATTGGTCGCTGCCTCCCTCCTCTCGCTGGGCACGGCGGCGCAAACAAGTTTTCCAGGCGCTGAGACCATCCGCTACGAGGCGCCCGAGGGCACGATCCACGCCCACCAGGTGAGGAGCGCCACCAGTTTCTATGACCCGGGAGAGGGGGTGGCCTACCTCGACAGCGTGGCGTATTATACGGCCGACTATGTGGAGGCCGAGGACGGCAGCGTCTATTTGTCCAATCCCTTCGTCTTCTTTCCCACCGACACGTGGCTCAAACTCGACCGTGCCGGGGGCGACACCCTCGTGGCGCGTCTGCCCCAGGCGATGTTCGAGGGCGACGATGGGACCGTATTCTATGCGCGTCGCATGGTGCTCAGCGACCGGGGCGATGGGGAGCTCGACTGCCTGCCCGACGAGGCTGAGACCGACGTCCGCTTCACCCTGCGCGGCGACACGCTCGCCCTGGTGGACGGGGGACTCGACGAACAAGGAATGCCCCGCTACATCCTCGGATTGGCCACGGCCACGGGAGGCTGGAGCTGCTATGGCGAGGGACTGACCACGATCGTACCGCTCCGCTATGAGCCCACGCAGAAGCCTGAGGGAAAGCCCGAGCAGACCATCCATTTCGTCCATTATAACCCCTTCGTAGAGGATGAACTGGACGAGGAGGTGCCTGCCGTCTGCGATGGCGACAAGATCTACTGGCAGTTGCCCTATAGCTCCAACAGGGACGAGACCTACTGGGTGGTGGGCGAATGGCGCGACAACCGCATTACCGTCCTTCCGCAATACCTTGGTGTCGATACGTGGTCCTGTCTCCACCTCTTCGCCATGCCTGCAGACTATCTGCCCGAATCCTCCCAGCTCGACCCCTTCGACCTGAAGGATATGCTGGTTCTCAACTACAATCCCTCCACGGAGACCTACGAGACTGAGTACAAGACCCAGACCTTGCTCGTCAACGTGGGGCCCGACCGCGTCTATTACGCCGACTCCTATGTCACGCCCCGCTTGCAGTCGCTGCCTTCCACCTCCATCCTCTCGCGCCCGCGCCTCGACACCCATGCGCCCTCGGTCTGCTACAGTCCTGACGGACGCAGGCTCCGCCAGCCCACGCGCCACGGCATCGTCCTCCGCAGGAACGCCGATGGCACGGTCGTCAAGCAGGTGGCCCGGTAGTATCAAAATGGTCTGCTGAGTAGAGAAAACAACCAATACAACATTTACAAGGAGATAAAACGCTTCGTGTCGGTTGAAGCGGGCTGAAAGCCCAAAAGCTCCTAGCCCAGGGCATCGCCCTGGGGATAATAGCA